>Ga0307989_1000002_pt1 | contig 261763 bp, 212 predicted proteins | sample EllFjometagen185_FD_203164 | JGI IMG/M metagenome (GOLD analysis project Ga0307989, IMG submission 203164) | Marine microbial communities from Ellis Fjord, Antarctic Ocean - #185 | ecosystem: Environmental > Aquatic > Marine > Unclassified | place: Southern Ocean | collected 2014-10-08 | reverse complement strand
TATCATAATTTTCGCAGTTTCAAGAATACCGCGATATATCGAATAATTATGTCGAAGTTCAGGAAGTCTTTTAACATCAAGCTGCCGGACGCAGCGTGACCATGAAAAACTCTAAACTGTTAAGTTAAAAGGTAAAAGGATCAAAGCGAAAGAGGATTTACAGCGTATATAATAAATTGAAAGGGGTACGAATGAGAAATCAAGCTCATAAGCAGACCGAATCGGATATAAATCTAAAACTACTATGGGAACAGCTAGTTAAGAGTAACCCCGGGCCAGACAACGCCCAGCTCTGTCAGCTGATCATTCATACCAAGCCACTGGCCGAGAAAGCCCTGGAGCAACTGTTCAAACAACAACCTACCAATTTTGAGCTTTATCAGATTATGCGGGACGGCCGCTCAGAGTTCAGGGATAAAGCCTTTGAATTCCTGGCCACAAAGGGGGAAGGTACCTATAATTTTATCGTTTCAACAGTTATCCAGATTCCTGAGTTGAGAGACGACGCCTGGAAAAAGCTTGCTGAACAAAGTCCACAGGGTAAAGAACTTCGCTTGATCATCGATCATGTCGAATCACTGAAATTGGAATGCTGGAAGATCATCATCAATCAACAGCTTTCCAACGATGAACTGATCCACCTGATGCAGGACTATGAAGAGCTGAGAGACGCGGCCTGGGATAAACTGATGCAGCGGAAATACACCAATAGGGAATTGTGCCGTATCATTGAGCATGTCGGTGCGCTCCGACAGAAGGCCTGGAACCAGCTGTTGAAGAAAGGGACGACCAATACAGAACTGAACTATCTCATTGATCATGTCCCGGCTGTCAGGGATATTGCACAATACAAGCTACACAAGGAAACAGAAGATGTACTGAAAATCATGAGCGGACTGCAATAGCCCGGCTGCGATTAAAATATCTTCAGGCTTCAAAGCCATACTTACCGATCAGGGGGACAAAAACCACTCCCCCGATATTGTGCTTGATCCACTTGTTCTGCCCCTTTCGCTCCACCAGGATCAAATCCTGGTGGAAATTCTTCGCCCCCACAGGGATAATCATTTTGCCACCAATTTTCAACTGCTCTTTCAGAACCTGCGGAATCTTCGGCCCGGCAGCCGTTATCAGTATTTTATCGTAAGGAGCCCCTGTTTCATGACCTACAGTACCATCTCCCTGTATAACCGTAATCCGTTCAGTATAACCAGCTTTTTTGATATTGGCCCGGGCAAAAGCAACCAGTTCAGGCAGCCGCTCGATGGTAATGACCGATCCAGTTTCGGTTTCCGAATGATTATAGACAGAACTGTCATAACGACTGCTCAGGGGGGTCCAACCCGGTGGTGTCACGCTGCTTGGACTGCACATCTCAGCGGTGATTGAGGCATGGTAACCACTACCGGAGCCGATTTCCAACACACGGTCCCCAGGTCTGATGTTCAGAGCATCGCACTCCATAAAGGCCATATGCGGCGCACTGATCGTCTGACCGTGCCCGATTGGCAGAGGACTGTCATTATAGGCGTGAGGTTTCTGGCTGTCAGGAACGAAAAGGCTGCGGGCTACTCGCTCAAACGCATTAATGCTGAACTGGGATTTTGCATAATCCATGAGCAGATAGTATTCCAGCAGCTTCAGCTTGACGCTATTGTACTCCGGCACTTCTGGCGTCCAGGTCCATTCAGGCATTTTTTCTCCGGGCTCTAAAATCAATTCAGCACTCATGTGCGGGCAAAATGAGCAGGGACACGGCGGCCGATCCGTTCCCTAAAATAACGCGCCTGATGCCGTTTCGTAAAGGGTTATGATGACCGGGTCGATATTGACAACACCTGGTCACAGCCGATAGGATGCAGGGACTGTTAAAACAAACACAAAAGTCAATTGGGCAAGGTCTCCCGGCAGGACAAAAAAGATGTGGTTTTGGAAACAGGCTGCCAGAAAACAGCCACAGGATGATATCCCCCCTGAAAAAGAACTCCTGAAAAAAGTACGTCAGATTAACATCCGATCCCGACGAATCGTGAATGATATCATGGCGGGAGAGTATCAGAGCGCCTTCCGGGGTCGCGGCATGGAATTCGACACAGTCCGTGAATACCAGGAAGGGGACGAGGAGCGGATGATCGATTGGAACGTTACAGCCCGTTTCGGACAACCCTACGTGAAAAGTTATGTGGAAGAGCGCGAGCTGACGGTGATCTTCCTGGTGGATATCTCAGCATCTGGATTGTTTGGAAGCGGGAAGCAACTGAAGAGGGAGGTAGCGGCTGAATTTTGTGCTGTGCTCGCCTTCAACGCCATCAAAAAAAATGACCGGGTTGGACTGATTCTGTTTTCAGATCAGATTGAGCTGTATATTCCTCCCCAAAAAGGAAAAACACACGTTTTAAGGGTTATTCGGGAGCTCCTCTTTTTCAAGCCCAGCCATCATCACACCTCCATCAATTCAGCCCTGGAATTCCTGAATCGGGTGAATAAGCGTCGGGCCGTTGTTTTTCTCGTCTCAGATTTTCTGGATCATGACTATTCAACCAACCTGAGCCTGACCGGAAAAAGACATGACCTGGTAGCCGTCGAAATCGTTGATCCTGCTGAGACTGAACTGGCACCCATGGGACTTGTTGAAGTTCAGGATCCCGAAAACGGAGAACAATTCCTGGTGGATACCAACAGTAGCGCCTGGCGGGAGCGATACCACTCGATTCGATCGACATTCGACGAAGAGCGAAAGACTTTCCTGCGTAAAAGCGGCGTAGACCTGCTGAAAGTTAGAACCGATCAGCCCTTCGAACGCGATCTGATCAACTTTTTCAAGAAACGCAGCCTCCGATGACGATGAACACTCGATCTCTATTCTGCTGCCTGATACTGGCTTTCTTACTGACCGGATCCTGCAAGGGACCAGATACTCAGAACCTGACAGGGGAAAATCAACCGCCGGAGGTCGAGAAACGCTTCACTCTGGGAGGAGCCCCCATTGAGGTTGTTGTCGGACTATCATCCGCATCCATTGAACTGACCGATTTCCTGACCATCACAGTTCGCGCTGAACATGATGAATCAGTGATACTGGAGCCCCCTTACCTTTCAGAATCCGTTTATGCTCCTCTGGTATTGGTTCAAAACCCTCGGGAAAACATCTTCTGGTCCGAGAAACAGGGCCGGATCATTAAAACCTGGACCTATCGTTTTGAGCCTATGCGATCCGGAGATTTCCACCTGAAGCCCTTCAGTATATTTTTCCGTCTGGCGTCAGAAAAACAGCCAAAACCGGAGCAGTGGCCTGTATACAAGATCGAAACCGACGACATTCCCTACAACGTAACCTCCGTAGAATTAGGCGATCAACCAGATATCCGGGACATAAAAGACCTGATTCTGCCCGCCTATGACTATCGCCCCCTGGCCGTGACATCTGTAGTCATCGGGGTGATCGGATTGATGCTGTGGGTGGGTTACAGGATACGACAACGCAACCGCAAACAAGACCTTCCCCTGGAAGTGGTGATCGACTATTTATCAGAATCCCTGCGCAGGCTGGACGACCTGGAAGCGAAAGATTACATCTCTCGACAGCAATACGATCAGCTGCATGTCGAACTGTCCGCCGTACTTCGCTACTATATAGAAAATCGATTCAGGCTGAGGGCGCGTGAGCAGACAACCGAAGAGTTTATTCGCGAGATTCATCATGACCCCCATTTCGCCACCGAACAGCAGGCTACCCTCCAGCAATTTCTTGGACTGGCAGACTTGGTGAAATTTGCGACTTACGATCCCGGCTCCGATGCCAGCAGGGACGCCATGAGTACCGTCCGTTATTTCATTGAATCAACGAGAAAAACCGATGAAAATTGATCCCGGACTGCTTGCTGTCTCAGGTGGGATATTCCTGCTGTATATCGCCGTTTTTCTATGGCAGAAACGCTCCGGGAAGCAGAATGCCGCGTTGCAGTTTTCCAATGTTGAACACCTCAAGGCAGCCGGGGGATCATGGCGGACTAATTCCCGTTGGATGGTGAACCTGCTGCGTACCCTGGCCATCCTGTTCCTGCTGATCGGATTCTTAAGGCCACAGAAAGGACTTGAAACCATCCGCACCGCCCGTGAGGGGATCGCGATTCAAATGGTCATTGATCGCTCCTCCAGCATGAAAGAGGCATTATCATTTCAGGGTGAGGAACTTGATCGACTGGAGGTCGTGAAACGTGTTTTCAAGGCATTTATCCAGGGAGATGACAAAACACTGGCCGGCAGACCAACAGATATGATTGGATTAACCAGCTTTGCCGGGTTCGTCGAGGAAAATGCCCCACTGACACTGGACCATGAAACACTGGTCAATTTTGCACGGACCATTCGCACCGCCAGCCGGATCGAGGACGGAACCATGATCGGCGATGCCATTTATTATGCAACCCTGCGCCTGATCAGTGTAGATGAGTTACTGCGAAAAGCCGACGAAAAGGAGGATGATTATAGCATCAAGTCAAAGATCATCATCATCCTGACAGACGGACAACAAACCCGCGGAGGCATGCATCCACTTGAAGCTGCCAGTTTCTCCAGGGACAATAACATCAAGGTCCATACCATCGCCATCACCAGCGACAGCCGATACAGCTCCAAGGATTCCATCTTCGGACAGTTTTTTTCTCTGTCTGGTCGACAGCTGGATACAACACTACTTGAGAAGGTTGCAGCTTTGACTGGCGGGACCTTTGCCAGGGCATCATCAGGGGAGGAGCTGCTGAAGATTTACCAGAAGATCGATGAAATGGAAAAAAGCAAATTTGAAGAACGATTTACCACCTACAAGGAGCAGTTTCCGCTGTTTGTAACCATCGGCCTGTCCCTGCTGCTGCTGGAGTTGTTTCTGTCATTAACGTTGTTCCGCAAAATCCCTTGATACAAGAAGCGGCATCGAACCGATTGTGCCTTATACCACTTTACGTTCCATGCGGGCTGTCCAGCGACTGAGGATGTCATAGGTAACGGTTCCTGCCCAATCGGCTATCATAGTGGCCGTTATTTCCATCTCCCCCTCTCGTCCCAGCAGGGTCACTGCATCACCTTTCTGGACATTTGGGATATCAGTGATGTCCACCATCGTAGCGTCCATCCCATTGCCGCCGATAATGGGGGCTGCCATGCCATCAATCAATACAAACCCTTTATTGCGCAACCGCGGATAACCATCACCATAGCCCACCGACAAAACGGCGATGCGTGTCTCCCGTTCAGCTTTAAAGTGCATCCCGTAGCCGGTACTGCCCCCACTTTGCAAGATTTTGATAAAGGCCACACGGGTTTTCGCCGCCATCACTGGCTGCAAGGTTTGGCCATCAATATCGATCCTGCGGCAGACCTTTGAGGGGTATACACCTGTGGGCAGAATCCCGATGCGGACCATGTTCCCATGGGCGAAAGGCAGGTCCAGGAACCCCCCACTGTTGCATGCATGGACAAGAGGTGGCAGCCTCTTCCTGTCTTCCAGCTGTAAAAGCACCGTTTCAAACCGCTGCCATTGCTGCCTGGCAAATGTTTTGTCTGCTTCATCGGACTGGGCAAAATGGGTCATGATCCCTTCTGCTCGTATCCCCTTCATCCGGGAGATCTGGCAAAACGCCTCCACAGCCTCTTCTGCAGCGATTCCGTACCGTCCCATACCGGTATCAACCTTCAGATGCACAGTGGTCTGCTTGTTGTTTTCCCTGGACAGGCGATCGATCATTTCGGCCTGCTGAACAGATTGAATCTGGATGCTGAAATTGTGCTGAATGCAGATCGGAAGCTCATCCTCACTGCGCTCTCCAAAAATCAACAGAGGGATGTTCTCAAGCTCCTTGCGCACCGCCATGGCTTCCGACAAACAGGCAACACCCAGATAGTCCGCCCCCGCCTCAATCGCAGCAACAGCAACCTCAAGTGTGCCATGCCCCAGGCCATTGTCCTTCACAACAGCCAGAACCTTCAACTGATCTGGTTTGTCCTTGAATATCAATTCAAAATTATCCTGCAGGACCTTCTGGTCGACTTCCAACCAGGCGCGGGACAGGGCCTTTTTCTCAGTAACGAAAAAATCGTTGACCACCCGCCTGTCGAGAAAGGGATAGGTGGTGTGCCCAATGATTTGATAGGTTTCATGCCCCTTGCCGGCTATCAGTACAGCATCATCCGTGGAGGCTGTCTCAAGCGCCATGTAAATGGCCTGTCGCCTGTCAATTTCAACCATTCGCTGTGTTTCAGAATCTGCAGGTATCCCACCAATGATATCCTGGATGATGCGATTCGGATCTTCGGTACGGGGATTGTCCGACGTGATAACGATGATATCGGCGAGATCGGCCGCTATTCGCCCCATCTCCCCCCGCTTGGATCGATCCCGGTCGCCACCGCATCCAAATACGACAATCACTCGCTTCCGGGTCAGGGAGCGAATCTCCTCCAGGATTTTTTCCAGTGAATCAGGGGTGTGCGCATAATCAACGTATACATCAAAATCGGCAGGGCAGACCACCGTCTCAAACCGGCCATCAACCTTGCGGGCGTTAGCCAGTCCCTCTGAAATCTGTTCAATACTGATCCCCATCGCAAACGCAGCACCAAACGCGGCCATCGCATTATAGATATTGAATAGACCCGGCATGGGTAACTTAACCTGGCTGAGGTGATTGCCACGCAGGTAAATGTCAAAAGTACTGTCACTCCCGGTCATCTCACGGGGATAGGCTACCAGGTCGGCATCCTTGTTCCGGATCCCATAGGTCAATACCTCCGCCTTTCCTGAAACCCGCAGATGCTTATCGATGGCCTCTATAAATTCGACACCTGACCCATCATCAATATTCACAATGCCATATGCTTTTTTGCTTTTTTTCCCCAGCTGCCGAAAGTATTTGAGCTTGGACTGTTTATACGCTTCCAGTGTCTTGTGATAGTCCAAATGGTCCTGGGTCAGGTTGGTGAAAACGGCAATGTCAAAATCAATAGCATGGTTGCGTTCAAATGCCATGGCGTGACTCGTGACCTCCATTGTCAAATACTCAACCGCTTCACGGGCCATCTGATGACCGATCTTGAACAGTTCGGTGGCCATGGGATTGGATAGATGGCTGGCATCCTGTTTCCCGGATGGATAAAAGGTCCCAATAGTACCTATTACCCCAGTCTTCGCCCCCATATGCGCGAATATGGAATCCATCATCTGGGACGTCGTTGTTTTTCCATTCGTCCCGGTAATGCCGATGACCTTCATTTTTGAAAGGGGATCATCATAAAATTTCCGGGCAATCTCAGCCATGGCAGGATTCAGGTCATCCGTTTCAATCAGGGAAACGCCCGCGGGTTTAGCTGAAATAGCGCCTTTCCGGGCAACCAGACAGACCGCCCCGGCACTGATCGCCTTTTCCCAGTAATCCAGCGCGTTTGTGTGTATATGCCCCTCCTGGAACTCCTCCTCTTCCAGGCAGAAATAGAGCGAATTCGCCCCAACCTCCTGGTAATCCCAGGTAATAGATCGAATCTCTGTTTCAGGGTCCCCGTCAAACCGAAAGCTGTCCGCAGGAAGGCATTCGAGGAGTTCCACGATCGTCGTAGCTGTATATTGCGCCATGATATTAGACTGTTAACTATAATGCCTGGTGTGAAAGCGATGAACCCAGACATCAAATGTGATGCCGTTTCAATCGATTGAAACGGATTTTCTGATAATCCTGGCAATCATCTGCCAGGAGCCCCTGGATCGGGTGTGGTGCGAGCGAAGGTGGGTGTGAATCATACCCGATCAGTTACCCTATTTCCCTAAGCTGAAACTCCTGGAACGCAGGGAACTTGAACGAACGGAACCGAATGTTGTGCTGCGCCGGGTGGAACTGCCAAATGCACTCTTGCGCGTTGTCCCTGACTGGGATCGGTTGGCACTCTTCCCGAATCCTCCCGATTTCAGGTTGCGGTTGCGCGTGGCCTGAAATTTCTTTTGGGTGTTGGTCGGCTTCTGCAGGCTGCGTGATATCCCTTTATTAGCCGTTTTTCCTTTGTTTGGATTACTGATCTGCTTTCCGGAGGAACGCTGAAACTTGCTCCCGCCCCGTTGCACAGAACCGGTATTGTAAGAGCGTGAAACCCGCGAGGCGTATGCCGTTCGACCCATGACCGGAAAAAAGGCGTAATAGGCCGGATAGAAGCCAAAATAAAAGGGAGAAAACCACAAGGGGCGAGGATAGAAATAACTGTGATACATGGGAGCTGGCTTCCCGGTTGATGACTGCTCCGGTAACTGTTCGCGCTCAATCGCTGTCCAGTCATTGAAAATCGTCTGGTCCCCATAAATCTGCTCGTTTCCCACGACCTGAATCTCTGCCCGGTCCCCGTTTTTCTCTACTGTAACAGAGGCTACTTCCTGGGTTTCATCTTTCTGGGGCTGCACTGTCAGGGAGTAGCCAATCTTACCCTTGACATCCCCGAACTCCCGAACAAACAGATAGTCAACCTTATCATCGCTGTTCAGATCCAGGTTATTAATCCCCCCTTTTTCATTAACCCGCCGCTCAAATTCCTGTCCCGAACGTATCTCTTTGGAGAGCAGGGTCAACGCCTGCAGGTCAAGGCCTTCAGCAGCCTGTGGCTGTGCAACTGCCTGTTGCACCTGCGCCTGATAGCCGGGGTCTGTTCTGGTCAACCAGTTGTAAAAGGAAAACAACCCGTTAAAAACCAGAATCATGACAATGCCAATTTTGATTGCGTTCATACTTGATCCGGATGAAAAGTGTTCGCACATTTAAAAAAGGACAGGGGACCCGCTTCGTCTATTGCGGGATAAATCGCCGGCTTCCATCTCGGACTTCTCAATCCTCCTGCTCCGGCTATGAAGTCTCTGACGCTTCATACTCAACAAAAACGGACAGAATCTCGTTCCGCTTCATTTTCTTCACTGTGAATCGATGTGGCTCAATCACGAAAGTATCTCCCACCACAGGCAATCTGTCCAGGTTTGACATGATCAATCCCTGGAGGGTCTCGAATTCCCCGTCAATCAGGATCTCTCCCTCAATGGACTTATTGATGGTCATGATATCTGTCTTCCCATTTATGATCCAGCTGTTTAAACCGATAGGCCGAATCAGGGAGGTCACAATATCCTTTTCATCATAAATCTCCCCAACCAACTCCTCGAGAATATCCTCCAGCGTAACGAGTCCAGCCATTCCCCCGAACTCATCCACAACAATTGCCATGTGGTTCTGTGCAGACTTGAACTGCTCCAGTAACGATGTCAATGACAAGGTCTCATAAATGAAAAGCGGTTTACGGGAGAGCTGCTTCAGCTGCATCTCGTGACGGTCAGCAAGCAGGTGCCTGAAAACATTTTTCAGGTTGACGATACCGGTAATATTATCGATTGAACCGGAATAGATGGGAATACGGGTAAACTGCTTTGCCAGCAAGGACTTCTCCGCCTCTCCCAGCGTCATGTTCTCTTCAAGCGCAAACACAGCTGTCCGAGGCGTCATCACCGGATAGACCTCACGCTCATCAAAGAGGAATACATTCTTGATCAACTCCTTTTCAGACTCGTTGATCACCCCTATCTCCTCACCCTTGGAAACGATGTTGATAACAGTCTTCTCAGAGATTTCGGAATCTTTCCGGTCCTTTCCAGTTAACAGCCGGTTGACAGCCTTGCTGATCCCGTCAAAGAAAAACAGAAAGGGGGTTAGCAGCACGCTTAAAAAAGCGATCAACGGCGAAACGAAAAGGGCAATGCGGCGATTTTGGTTAATGGCAATACTTTTGGGGACAATTTCACCAAAGATCAGGATGACGATCACCAAACCTGCTGCAGAAATAGCCACGCTAGCCTCTTCGGAAATCTCCATGAAGGGTGCGTAAAGAATGGCGAGGGTGGTATTGAGGGCTGTCGCTGCAATATTGACAAGATTGTTGCCAATCAGAATCGTACTCAGCAGCCGTTCCTTGTTTTCAATAAGCCTGGCTAGAACCTTCCGGTTCTTTTTTCCGGACTTCGAAATCTCGATCAGGTCAATCTCACTGAGCGAGATAAAAGCACTCTCGGTTCCGGAAAAAAAAGCGGACAGGAAAATCAGCACTACCAGGATAATAATACCAGGAATCAATGCTAGCTATATTTTTAAGTTAAAAGATGCGCCGTTAATTTGCCTTGGCGGTTGCGCTCTTTTTCTTCGCCTTGGTTTTCTTTTTTGCCTTCACCTTCGGATCTTCTTTCGGCTTCTCTGGCTCCTTATAAAACAACAACCGGCCACAGTGCGGACATTTACCCACTGAATCCCGGATGATTTCATTGAACAACTGCGCCGGGATACTGAGCGCGCAGCCCTGACAGCTGGCGTTACTGATTTGAACAGCGGCAGGAATCATCTTCCGCCTGTTCAGCTTGTTGTATACCTCCACCAGTTCAGGTTCCACAAGAGGCAACAGCTCGTCTTTCAGCGACTCATAGGCCTCGATTTTTTCAAGGTACACCTTCTCCTGACTCAGCACTTCCTGCTCAGCCTCTCCGACCTGTTCCTTTGTCTGTTTGTACTCTTCCAGAATCTGGGCCAACTCCTGAGTTATCGAGCTCTTCTGCTCTTCCAACTCAAGAATCTGATCCTCAACCTTCTTGATGGTTTTTCTGGCAATTTCAATCTCTTTCTGTGATGCAACATACTCTTTCTGGTTTTTTACTGCCAGCATTCTTTCATCAGACCGTTTGATTTTCTCGTTTTCTACCTCTACGAGCATCTCCCGTTCCCTTATCTGCCCACAAATCTCCTCTTCCTGCTCCTTGAGTTTGTCAAGCGCAAACTCGACTCTCTTAAGGGGCATGAGGATCTTTTTCTTTTTGTCAGGCAGTGCTTTCAGTTTCTTTCGATTGACTTGAAGCAAATTATCTTCCTTGGATAATAGAAGAATTGCTTCACTGGACTTTGACATGTTGTTCTCCTGGTAGGGTCAAAGCAAAAAGGCAAGAATGCGGATTCATACATAAAAAAAAGCACCGAGTCATGAGGTTTTTGCCTTCCCCCTTGATTCGGTGCTTTTTATTCTATCTGTTGAGCTGTAATAATTGCTCGTGAAACTCATTCGTGAAGATCTCTTTTGGGGTTTTACTGGTGGGCCCACCTGGACTTGAACCAGGGACCGTCCGGTTATGAGCCGGATGCTCTAACCAACTGAGCTATGGGCCCTAAACTATCAGATTAAAACAGCCAGTGAAATCGGTCAAGTTTTTAGTGACCCTCAAACCCCGATTTTCAAAGGATTTGATTTCTTTTTGCGATTCATCTATTTTAATGAAATTGAAATACTTCATCTTCTAAGAAAACTGTTTTTGATTTCCCCAGTCTATGTTATTTTAGAATTTCTTGACAGACATCAGGTTTACTTTCACACAAAAAAAAGACTGATTAACAGATTGGTTTTATAAGGATATATGGTAGTCATACCATTGTAAATGACGCACTTCAACCCTAATTCAACGCATTTCATCCCAGCGAAGCAACGAGACCGGGTTTCAGGCCTGTTAAACCACTAATCCAAGGAGTCATTATGTACGGCGAAGAACTCATCATTGAATCGATCCAGGCTCGAGAAATTCTGGATTCGCGGGGAAACCCAACCGTTGAAGTAGACGTGGCGTTAACCAGCGGTGTGATCGGTCGTGCAGCTGTACCTTCCGGAGCATCAACAGGTGCTCATGAAGCCGTTGAACTGAGGGATGGAGACAATTCCCGCTACCTTGGAAAAGGGGTTCAGAATGCGGTGGATAATGTTAACCAGGTGATCGCCCCTGAAATTGAAGGACTGCTCGTCTCTGAACAGGTAGAGATTGATCAGCATATGATAGACCTGGATGGAACGGAGAACAAATCCAGGTTGGGAGCAAATGCGATTCTCGGCGTGTCATTGGCGTGCGCCAAAGCGGCAGCTGAGATACACGGGTTGCCACTCTACCGGTACATAGGTGGCTGTAACGCCAGAGAGATGCCGGTTCCCATGATGAACATCCTCAATGGCGGTTCCCATGCAGACAACAATGTGGATATTCAGGAGTTCATGATTATGCCGGTGGGGGCTGACAGTTTCCGGGAGTCCTTGCGCATGGGTGCCGAAATTTTTCATAACCTGAAAGCGGTTTTGAAAGGAAAGGGCCTGAACACAGCTGTGGGTGACGAGGGCGGATTCGCCCCCAACCTCGGCTCCAATGAAGAAGCGCTGCAGGTTATTATCGCCGCCATTGAGAAGGCCGGTTACAAGCCGGGTGAAGAGGTATTGATTGCTCTGGATGCCGCAGCAAGCGAATTTTACAAAGACGGGAAATACATTCTGTCTGCGGAGGCAAGCCCGGAAAAAAGTGCGTCAGAGATGGTTGATTTCTACGCCGATCTGGTAGATCGCTATCCCATCATCAGCATTGAAGATGGGCTGGATGAAGACGATTGGGACGCCTGGAAGCTGATGACTGACAAGCTCTCCCAGAAGATCCAGATCGTGGGAGACGACTTGTTCGTCACCAACCCCAAGAGGCTGCAGCGAGGTATTGAGCAGGGGATTGGAAACTCAATTTTGATCAAGGTCAACCAGATTGGGACCCTGACTGAGACCTTGCAAACCATTGAATTGGCCAAACGGTCCGGTTATACATGTGTCATTTCACATCGCTCAGGGGAAACCGAGGATGCCACCATCGCTGATATTGCGGTTGCTACAAATGCCGGCCAGATAAAAACCGGGTCCCTGAGCCGCTCAGATCGCATCGCCAAGTATAATCAGCTGTTGCGCATCGAAGAGGAGATTGGGGTGCAAGCATTGTTTTCCGGAAAATCTACTTTTTACAACCTGAAGTAACAGTCCATTCCCTGAGCAGGTGACGTGTTGAGCTGTCATCTGCTTTGGTAGTGAATAGGTCAAAACCAATATGAAACCCAGAATCAAGCTGAGTGATAGAAAAGTCATTCAATGGCTGGCCATTTTCTCGTCATTGACCGTTATTACCTTCTCACTAATCGGCGACAAGGGTGTAATCCAGCTGATTGCGTTAAAACATCAGAAGACTGATCTGAAACGAGAGATTGAGGAGTTGAAGCAGGAACGGAAGGAATGGATCTACAAGATTCAGTCCATCAAGCAGAACCGCTCCTATGTCGAGACTATCGCCCGGGAGGAGTTGGGAATGATCCGGGATGATGAAATTGTACACCCCATCCCCCTCGACAATGAGTAGCCTGCTCTTCTGTTTTCGGAGTGCCGGGCTGGCTTTATTTGCCCTGTCGCTCCTGGTTTTTCCCGAATCTTTGTCTGCCGAAGACCGGATGAAAGGCCCTGATTCACTAACCATCAGAAGGCAAGTCACACCGGCCCCTCCCATCTCCACCTTGAAGTGGATAGGAAGCGGAGCGATCCGTCTCTATTCGAAGGTCATCAGCCCGGCTGATGGTCCCCGAAGCCCCAGCTACCCGACCAGTACCGCTTATGGACGGGAGGCAATCAACACCCATGGTTTTCTGATGGGCATCCTGTTGACGGCTGACCGGTTGTTACACGAAGCGGACATACACGAGGGTCCGCTAATCATTCACCATGGCGTTTCCCGTTATTATGATCCAGTCAAGTACAATACTTACTGGTGGCATCCGGAGAATTCATCTCTGTGACACAATTGGTTAAGCATGAATCTTCGATTTGGACTGTTTATTTTCGTCTACTTGTCACTGGGAATCATCGTCAATGCCCTTTTTTTGATTTTTTTCCCTTTAGCCTTCCTGTTTGACCCCCAGCGTCGAATATATATAAGGATTCTCTACTTTCATCACTATCTTGTTTCCAGCCTGTTCTGGGAAACGGAGGTGACCGGTTACCCGATTCGAAGATGCAGACCTCCTTGTATCTTCGTGATGAACCACCAGACCATTCTGGACAGTTTTACCCTTTTTGCGATGGACCCTCTGATCTGTAAATTGGTTATGGCTTCGGGCTTCAAGCTGGTTCCGGTCATCGGGACCATCACCATCTTTGTGAAAATGGTATTTGTCAATCGGGCAAGCGACAACAGCAAGAAGACCTCCCTCTCGCAATCGGTGGCATGTCTGGAAAAAGGGGTTTCGTTGATCCTGGCCCCAGAAGGACGCCTGAGCCATTCCAGAGAACTGGGACCGTTTAAAATAGGGGCTTTCTCCGCAGCTGATGCAGCCGGGGTCCCGGTTATACCTGCCAGAACAGAATCCAGACTCCTGTTGGAAGAGGGTTCCCGAATGAAATTGCGTCGGGGCACCATGAGGCTTCACTTATTTGATCCCATAGAAACCCGGGATCGATCTCCCGAAGAGGTCAGGGACCTGGCATTCCAGGCAATTAATTCTATTTCTCTCGAATAACAGCCGGGGTATAACAATGGATCCAAAAAACATCCGTCACTCTCTGCTGATTTCAGTTTTAAGCACACTTTTCGGCAGCCTGTCTCCCGAGACCATTGCCGAGGTCGAAGCAGGTATTCAATGGCTTCACCTGAAAAAAGGGGATTTACTGTTCCGGCAGGGCGACACGGGAGACAGCCTTTATATTCTGTTAAACGGCAGACTTCGGGCTGTGACCGACGCCGGCACTAAAACCGAGAGAATCCTTGGCGACATTACAAAGGCAGAGACCGTTGGCGAAATGGCACTTTTCGCCAACGAGGTTCGATCTGCCAGCGTGATCGCCGTCAGGGACAGTGAACTGGTCCGTTTTCCGAAACAGCTGTTTGATCAGATCAAAATCCGCCATCCGCAAATTCTGATCCCCATTTCAAACGTCATCATCAATCGGTTGAAAAAAGCCAACACCTTGGACGACAGCAAGCTGGAAGTCAAGAATGTAGCCATATTTCCTGCCTCCCCGGGAACGAACCTGTCTCGGTTTATCGATCCGCTGGTGGAATCAATCTCGAATATCTGCTCTGTCTTTCACCTAAGCAGCAACCGGGTCGATCAGCTTATGGGAATAAAAGGCATTTCCCAGGCAGCCATCGACACACCGGAGGAAATGCAGCTGCTGCAGTGGATCGAAGAGCGAGAAGACATCTCGAAACTGATTCTTTTCGAGGCCGACCTGCATGACAGCGAATGGACACGCCGCTGTATCCGGCAGTCGGATAGGATTATGGTGGTGGGACGGTTTGGTTCGGATCCAAACCCGTCAATTCTCGAACAACAGCTTATTTATGATCCAGACGATGCCTATTCACCGGAAAAAAATTTAGTCATACTGCATTCAGGCAGAACTCAGCTACCATCAGGGACAAGCGACTGGCTGAAAAATCGAAAATTGAGGAGCCATTACCACATCTGTGAAGATGACACAGCCGATGTAAAACGGCTCGCTCGGATCCTGACAAACCAGGCGATCGGCCTGGTACTTGGTGGCGGTGGAAGCAGGGCCTATGCGCATATTGGGGTCCTGATGGCATTGAAGGAATCGGGGATCCCGGTGGACATGGTAGGTGGAACCAGCATGGGGGCTGTCATTGCGTCACAGATTGCGATGGGAAAAAGCGAAGAGGAGATGATCAGCCTGCAGAAAATGATCAACGACAAGGTCAAGCCCTTCAGCGAATACAATCTTCCCATTATCTCCATTTATGGCAGAAAACGGCTGTCTGCGGCCATGCAAGATTACTATGGCGATATTCAGATTGAGGACCTCTGGCTAAATGCATTTTTTGTATCCACCAATCTGACACAGGCTGAAAGCGTCATTCACCGATCCGGATCCCTGAAAAAAGCAGTCACGGCCAGCATGTCCTTGCCCGGGGTTTTGCCCCCAGTTGTGGAAAACAATGAACTGTTGGTGGATGGCTGTGTGCTGAACAATCTCCCGGGTGATGTCATGAAGGAGATCAATAGTGGAAAGACCATCGTGGTAAACGTCAATCCAAAGGAGGATCTACTCCTGGAGGACAACTTTGAAGAGCTGCCAACACCGATGCAGATCATACGAAACCGGTTGAACCCTTTCCGAAAACACATCAAATTCCCCTCCATTATGAAAATCATGATGCGCTCCAACCTCCTGCACGCCATCAACCAGGAGGAGGATATTGCCAGCAGGGCTGACTACTACCTTCAGCCCCCGGTGGAAGCCTTCAGCATCATGGACCTGAAATCCATCGATCAGATCGTTGAGCTGGGATATGAATATGCTCAGAAAGAGATTCGCAACTGGCAAATGTAGATCCGCCAGGTATTTTTAGCTACAACCGTTTTTTGGCTTCCAGAACCGCCATGCCCATGTCCATCACCTTTTCAAACGGTTCTTCCCGGTCTTCCCTGAGCGTCATGGCAATAGCTTCGCCCGGGCAATTCCCGGCGCACAACCCGCACCCCAGGCACTTGTCCCGATCGACCATAACCACTTCAGCCATTGAAATGGCTTCGACGGGGCAGGTCTCGATACAGTCCTCGCATTCGGTACAGGCCTCGTAGTCGATAATTGCCTCGTACAGGGCGTTCATGTAGCGGTGCTTCTCATGTCCTTTCTGGGTTATCCCTTTCAAGGAAGCGCAGCAGCATGGGCAGCAATTGCAGATATTAGACAGGTGTTTGGAATTGGCACCTGCATGAACCAGCCCGGCATCGTCTGCTTCCTTTAGGATCCTGATCGCTTCATCCGCATCAATTTCCCTGCCGATTCCAATTTCAATATAGTATTCCGCCGCCACACCAAAGTTCAGGCAAGTCTCAAGCGGGTAGTCGCATCCGTCTCCAGTCAACCGACTCTCCTTGCGGCAGATACAATCCGCCACCGCTATTTTCCTGGCCGCCCGAATTTTGTTTTCAAGGGTATGATACGGGGCCAGTGTTTGATCAGCCGATATATTCTCCTGGATAGGTATCACCTTGAAACCGGGGATATTGCTGATTCCCAACTCGTTCAGAAAGGCAGTATCAAAATACTCTTTGAACAGCCCGGCCAACTCCGTATCAATTTTATTAACAGAATATTCGTAGAACCCGATCATGAACGGGGCCAACTGGTAAAAAGTCTTGCCCTCGCGGTTAATCCTGAAGATCAGCCCGTTGTTCGACATGTCTGCAAGACGCCTGTTAAGAATCATGGCGTCTTCATTGGCTCGCACTGCAATCTGCTCCGCCTCCTCGGGAAAAGGAGACAACAATACGGCAATTTCCGCCTCTTCTGCCGCGAACAGCTTTTTCAAAATTTTAAGCTCTACTCCGGATTCGGTTTTTGGATAACCTATGGGCATCTGGTCCAGATGTTCCCTCAGTTTGACATAGACATTTTCCGACATGGCCTTCTCCATGATTTCGAGAGTGAGAATTCAGCTTGGATTTTTCGGCCTAACGGTACTGATGATTGGACAGGTTGTCAACCGGAGGGAAATGGCGGTGGGACTTACTTGCGCAGTTGTTTTTTGTAGCTTTCACGGATATTCATGAGTGCCGGATCGTATATCCCGCTTTTAAAATCAGGAAATGTCCAGACGAAGGCCTTAAACGCTCCCCCTTCAAAGTGCATGATCCAGTCAGCCCAGACCCCATCAGAGAGATAAATCTTGTTGCTTCTTCCCTTGAACGAGGCAAGAACAACCTTGAACATGTCGAGGTAGCCAATATCAATATTCACTGTCCGGCCACCCGCCTGACGCAGTTTATCTTCCAGTTCCCGTGTTTTCAGTTTCGCCTCCGCCAGGCTTCCGGGGCTCACCAATTCTTCAAACGACACAACCCCCCGCAACAACCCCTCACCCATCTCAGGTCCGTAGTAGTCCGACTCCACAAACGGGAAAAAAGATCCCTTGAGATCAATGTCGGAAAATACGTCTGCCATCATCTGGTAGGCCGCTTCCAGATCCGCCTCCGGATGATACAGAACCGCTGCAATCAACTTGACCGGTTTAATGTCGGGTGTGTTCATCATTCGCTCGCTGATATTGGATTATTTAAAAACAACTCACCACGGAGTCACGGAGAGCACAGAGTAAAAAGCTGAAACAAGCGTTTGCCGTCAGACTGTTTCAGCAAACCTTCCAACTCAAATAAACCTGAGGTAGTCAACGCCCGGTTGATATCCTTTTTGTGATAGCAGCTCTTCCATCAACAGCCTACCTCCTGGCACACCGATACAAAGCAGGAAAAAGGGACGTCCCATTTTGTCAAAAAACCGTTCCGGGTGATAATAATCCAGGGTGTATGCTGGCAGCCCGGCAACAGTCCTGTTCGGTCCGCCATCGGTATTGTCTACAAAACCATTCACTTCGACCCCTTCTTTTTTCAGCGCCCGGCACGCCAGACGACCGGATGACCCCGATCCAGCAATCAGGACCGACTGCCCGTTACCGAACCACTTTTTCTTCACGAAATAGTGGGCTTTTGCCGCAAACATCGCCTGACGCTTACAGCGATCATCCGTGCGGGCCAGCCGAAAAGGGGAGTCCCTTTTATCCACCAGTACATCCGGAAGTTTAGCAAAGCGGGCACCTGCAATATAGGCACGTAGCAGGAAATCGTAGTCTTCAGCCCAGGGGTTATCACAATACCCCTTCATTTTTTCAAAATAAGCCCGCCGCAACCAGAAGGTGGGATGCATGATCGGTGATTCAGCAAAGATCTCCCGGCAGATATCGTCATGGGTCAACAAGGCGTTACTCCAATCCTGGTAGCGCCTCTGGCCAACAGTTAATTCCCCATCATCCCGAAACACCCTCACCCTGGCCCCCAGGATATCCACCTCCGGATGCTCCTCTGTATACCGTTTTTGAATTTCCAGCCGCTGCGGATGCATGATATCATCAGCATCCATACGGGCAATCCATTCTCCCCGGCAGTTGGACAGTCCATGATTCAGTGCCGGTACAATTCCCCTGTTTTCAGAAAAGGAGAGTATACGAAAGCGGTTGTCCCGATCGGCAACTTCGGCAAGGATTTTCGGTGTGTTGTCCGTGGAGCCGTCGTCCACAATAACCACATCGAAATCTGGGCAGGTTTGATCTTGAATACTGCGCAGGCAGTCTGGCAGGAACTGCTGCGCATTGAATACAGGCAGGAGAATGGAGACGAGGTCAGCCATATCAGCTGCCAACCGTCCTAGGTGAGCGAGAGCGATATTCCTCAAGCATTTCTTCGATAAGCAATTCCACCGGCTTCGCCCCCAATACCTTGTTGGCCGCACGAACGGTAACCGTGCCCTCTTCCACTTCCCGATCGCCAATCACCAGGATGTAATTAACCTGATCCAATTGAGCCAACCGCACTTTCTTGCTGACCGATTCCGTGCTCAGATCGGTTTCAGACCGTAGTCCGGCTTCCAGGAATTTCTGTTGTACCGACTCGGCATACTCCTGATGACTCTCTGAGATCGTTAGGATTCGGGCCTGTACCGGCGACAACCAGAGTGGAAATTTACCGGCATAGTGTTCCACCAGAATCCCGAAAAATCGCTCGATTGAACCGTAGATCACCCGATGAATCATCACCGGTCGCTCCTTGTTGCCGTCAGGGGTGATATAGTTCAGATCGAATCGTTCTGGCATCATCATGTCCAGCTGAATCGTCCCGCACTGCCAGCTTCTGCCGATGGCGTCCTTGATGTGAATATCAATTTTGGGACCGTAAAAGGCACCATCTCCCTCGTTAAGATCATAGTCGAACCCGCCTTGCTGCAGGGCATTTTCAAGGGCCCCTGTGGCACGCTCCCACTGCTCGTCTGTCCCGATTGATTTCTCAGGCCGCGTGGACAACTCCAGGCGATATTCCAGACCAAACACGGAGTAGATCGACTGAGCCAGGTCCAGCACGCCCTTGATTTCACCCGGAATCTGCTCCGGAGTCATAAAAATGTGGGCATCATCCTGATGAAAACAGCGAACCCGGAATAGACCAGAAAGAGCCCCGCTCATCTCGTGCCGGTGAACCAGGCCAATCTCCCCCACACGAAGCGGGAACTGGCGATAGGAATACTGGTCCTCCTTGTAGTAAAGCATACATCCGGGGCAGTTCATGGGCTTGATGCAGTAGGCTTTGTCATCCACCTCGGTGATGTAAATGTTCTCCCGGTAATTTTCCCAGTGACCCGATCGTTCCCAGAGATCCTGGGTCAGCATGATCGGCGTCTTGATCTGCTTGTAGCCGTATACCTTATGACGGAGGTTCCAGAACTTCATCAACTCTTCCCAGATGATCATCCCGTTTGCATGAAAAAACGGCATGCCAGGCGCTTCCTGGTGAAAGGAAAACAGGCTCAGTTTTTTTCCCAGCACCCGGTGGTCTCTGCGCTGCGCCTCCTCAAGGAAGTTCAGATACTTGGACAATAACTTCTTGTCAGGATAGGAAATCCCATAGACACGGGTCAGCTGCTCATTCTCAGCATCCGCCCGCCAGTAAGCCCCCGAGGTTTTCAGTATCTTGACCGCCTGGATCAGGCCCAGATGAGGGATATGAGGCCCTCGACACAGATCGATGAAATCCTCCTGTTTGTAGGCACTCAGCCCCTCAGCAAATTCCTCGATCATCTCAATTTTATAAGGGTTACTACCAAACTGTTGCCTGGCCTGGTCGATGGATTCGTACTCAATTCGCTCAGGCTGGAAGCGCTCCTTGGCAATCTTGCGCATCTCATCCTCAATTTTCGGAAAATCGTCCGATGAGATTTGGAGATTGGCGAAGTCATAATAGAACCCATTTTCAATAGCCGGGCCGATAGTGGGCTGGGCTTCAGGATAGAGGCGCAGAATTGCATGGGCCAGCAGATGGGCCGAGGTATGCCAGAAAATATCCTTTCCCTCTTCATCTTCAAATGTCAGGACTTGAACCGTATCGCCCTCCTGGAGTGGCGTATTGAGGTCTTTAAGTTGGTCATTTATTCTGGCAGCCAGCGCACTTCCGTTGAGTTTCTTTTTAAGCTTTCTCGCCAGTTCAACGACACTGCTGCCTTCTGGAAGGTCTTGTTTCGTTCCGTCAAGCAAACTGATTTCCATTATCCAATCCTCTGTTATTTCGGTTCAAAATTGTTTTCCCAGACCTCTCCCTATCGGAAGGTCCTTTACATTTTTTTTGTCCTGAACCTTTCATTTTGAACAAATATTCAGAAAAAGAAAACCGAGAAATGATGGAATATTGATAAAAACATGCAAATTCATGTCACCTGACGAATTCAATCATGTTTCGACACCGATAGTCGGGATGACTTCGGGCAACATTTGATCAAGTACCAATAACCCTTTATAATCGGTTCAGCATCAGCACCCCTAAACCTGTCAGACCCTATCAGGACTGGCATCAGAAACAATATCCAACCCCGGCATTTTCACCCGGTAAACCGATAAACATCCACGCAGGAGGCAATATGGACGTACAGGAGGTTGTCAAACAAAGAAGAAGCATCCGCCAGTTTCTACACAAACCGGTACCCGAGGAGACGATTAAAGACATCGTATCAGACGCTCTGTGGGCTCCATCCTGGGGAAACACGCAACCTTGGGAGATAGTGGTGGTGACCGGTGATAAACTGGCACAGTTCAAGAAAGAGAATGTTGAAGCACTGACCAGCGGGGCAGCCATGACACACGAGGTCATCATCCCTGAGGTCTGGCCGGATTCGCTGAAACAGCGATACAAAGATGTCGGCAAGAGCGTGCTGGGATCATTGGAGATTGCCCGTGGTGACGTAGAAGGCCGAACCCGGTACTATGGGGAGATGTTCTCTTTTTTTAATGCCCCCGCCATCCTGATGTTTCTTGTCGACAGGGAGGTGTCACTGGAATACGCCATGCTGGATATCGGCTCGATTTTGCAGACCACTTGTCTGCTGGCTCAAGATAAAGGACTGGGTACCTGTATTCTGGCCGCATCAATCAACTATGCCAGCATCGCACGAAAATTGTTGGAGGTCCCGGATAACAAGCGGATCATTATTGGTACCGCCCTGGGATGGCCGGACAACAATGCTGCGGTCAATCATTTTAAGCGCGAAAGGGGTGAGCTGGATGAGTTTGTCAGGTGGGTGAAGTAGAGATGAACTACCTGGCCCATGCGTTTCTTTCCGGAAATTCAGATGAGCTGTTGGTCGGAAACCTGATCGGTGATTTTGTTAAAGGTAGAATCTCCGAAGGGTTTTCCCCGGGAATCAGAGAAGGGGTCATGCTGCACCGGCAGATAGACTCCTATACAAACGACCACTCTGGCGCCACCTCCGCTCGTAATCGGTTCAGTCGTGAGCGCAGGCGTTTCGCCGGCATCATCCTCGATATCTGCTTCGACCATTTTCTGATCCAACACTGGAACAGGTACACGGATACCCGCCTCTCATCTTTCGTGGATGGCGTCTTCCGGCGAATTCAACCCTATCAGGACATCTTTCGCGGCAGACTCCCGTTTTCCCTTACCCGTGAAAACCTGGGTTACCTGCTGGAAACCAACCAGGATCTCGATGGGGTCGTTTTCACACTCTCGCGTATTTCAAACCGCCTCAGGAACGGTAACGCCCTGTTGAACGCACTCGGTGAAATCAAAGCCATGTACGATCAGCTTGAAGCAGATTTCATCAATTTTTTCCCTGACCTGATCCATTATACCTGTTCACTGCACCCTGATTTGCAGGTCCCCTTTCAGCCAAGTCCATGAGAGCGTCAACGGGGTCTAAACACCGGAAATCCGGGTGTTAATCCTAATGCTTCCGCTTTCGTTGACTGACCTGTTTTTTTTTGTTTATAGTTGTTTCAGGTCTCTGAATCGTATTTAAAAACCTGCGTCCTTCGACACCCATGGAAAACTACATCTTTTACGAGATTAAATCCAAAAAATCACGAATGTTCGTCAATGGTGTCCGACAGGTCAGTCTGGCCTGTTCAACCCATCCGGATATTAACTTTTTCCTCTGGCTCGATGAGAATCAGATGTTAAAACACCTGCAATTTATCTTCAACGAGCAAATTATCGAGTGGTTTGCTGATAAAGAAGGCATCAGCACCAGCCAGACCAACCGCCGCTTTCCATCATCGTCATCAAAAACCGGCATCATGAAAGGGGTCCGAACCATTCATGCTGTTGAAGACGGCTCCATCCTCAAGGAGGGCGTCGAAATCGTCCAGCAGGCCACCCTGCCGGGGAGTTATGATTCGATGATCAAGTCAAAACTATCCCAAACGTAACACCCCATTCTGCAAGCTTCTTTCTGGGTCACTGTGGTGAGTGATTTTCAGTAGATATTGGCAATCTGTTTCAGGTAGGCTCGTGTTTTCTGCTCCAGTTCGATTCGCATGGAAAGCAGGTAGGCGAACAGCAGCGCCATTGTAAACACACTGATCCAGAGCATAATCGCCAGGGGGCGATCGATCACATTCTTCTGAGTGGACAGTATAGTGGAGGGCTGATGCAGCGTCCGCCACCAGACCACCGACATGTGAATCAGCGGGATGTCCAAGCAGCCGACAATAGCAATCACCGCTGAAAGACGAGCCTGCTGCTCACCATAGGTTGTAAATCGTCTTAACAGGAGATATCCCACAAAGATCAGGAAAAGGATGAGAGCGGTTGTCAAACGAGGGTCCCATGACCAGTAAGTATTCCAGGTTGGTCTGGCCCAGATTGAACCGGTGGCAATGGCGATTCCGCAAAAGATAACACCGATTTCAACCGTACAGCAAGCCACAATATCGAATCCCTCTTTTCGCTTCCACAGGTACCCGACGGAACTGATAAAAGCGATGAAAAAAGAGAAGTACGCTACCATTACCGATGGTACATGGATATACATGATTTTTTGAACAATCCCCATGGACACCTCAGAGGGAGCCCAGAAAAAGATCATCCAACCACATCCGGCAATTGCCGGGATCAGTAAAATACCCAATATCCGTCTCATGTTATTATCGCCATATTGTGTCTGAAGGTTTATCAATCCTGAATGAATCTCTGCATCCACCGTCATGCCGGGGAATCAAATCTCCATCACAAAGTCGAAAGTCAAATAAGAGATGATCAGAAAAATAAGATCAAACCCAATCAGTAATTTTACCCAGTCAAGCTCTGATTGAAACCCCTGGCTCCACAGAATACCCTGGGTAATTTTCACCGAGGCCAGTAAAAGCGGCACCAGCAGCGGAAAAAGCAGGATGGGCAATAAAATGTCCTTGAAGCGCAGATCCGTTGTCAGCCCGCTGAGAAGGGTACCAATGGCTGTGAACCCGATGGTACTGATGAAGCTGAGCAGAAGCAGTTCACCAAAATGGCTGATGGCGGTATTAATGAACAGCAGGCTGAACAGCGGAATCAGCATGGCCTGGATAATCATGATAAAAACAGTATTCCCGGCCATTTTTCCAAGAAAAATAGCACCCCGGCTGGTGGGGGAAACCAGGAGCGCCTCCATGGAGCCGTTTTCCTTTTCCATTTGAAAAGACTTGTTCAGGCTGAGCATTCCTGACAGGAGAAAAGTCACCCAGAAAATACCTGGGGCCAGAGTTTTGTGATCATGAGTGTCTGCTGGCAGTGCAAAGGCAAAAATCAGGAGGATGATGATGGAAAAGAAGAGCATGGAAAAATAGTTCTCGATGCTTCTAAAATCCAGTTTGATGTCCTTTGCCAGGATTGTCCAAATATCTGAGACCATTTTTGTTCTAACGAGTCAGGTTGTGATACTCACGGATGAGCGCTTCCATGCTGAACGCGGTGGATACAAAGCTGCGTTTCAACTCTTTGTCTTCCAGAATGGCAATGGTATCACAAAGATCGAAACAGGTCTCAATCTGATGGGTAATCATCAGTATGGAACCACCCGTCGCCTTGAACGATTCAAGGTACTCATTGAAAAATCGGGTCGAATCATAATCAAGCCCGGTATACGGCTCGTCCAACAGTAGAATTGCGGGCTCCAGAACCATCAACCGTGCTATGTTCAATCGTTTTCCCATGCCACTGCTGAACGTTTTCACCGGCAGGTCAACAAATTGAGACAACCCCGTTTTTTCCAGCGCCTGCCTGACTTTTTCATCCATATTATCTTTTTTCCCCAGCCTCCCGAAAAAAACCAGGTTTTCTCCGGCGGTCAACTCTCCATAGAAACCGGTTTGATGGGAAATAACACCTATAGCTGAGCGAAGGCTCTCCGGGTGTTCGGTTATATCACCGCCCCTGAAGAAAATAGTCCCCCCCGAAGGCCGAACCAGTCCGGCAATGATTTTCATCAGGGTGGTTTTGCCGGAACCGTTTTTTCCCAGCAACAAAGTCATCTCACGTTCCTGCAGCGCCAAGTGAACATCATTCAGAATTTGTCTGTACCCAAAGGATTTGGAAACAGCTTCAATCCTTAAAATACTGTTCGTCAGGTCAGCTTGGTAATTTTTTTCCAAAGAAGTGGCCGGCAAGGTGGTGGTTAGATTTCAGGATAGAATTTGTCGAGGAAGTTTTCCTGTATCTCTGCAAAAATCTCCCGGTACTCCTCAACATGATCGGTAAACTCTGAAAAATCGAAATCCTCAAGCCCTCGAATAATCCGCAAATGTATTGTTTCCTTGACCAGGCAGAGTTTTGAACTTTTCGCCTGATGGGCGTTCGCCGACAGCAGCTCTTCGAAAAAAGCATGCTTGTCCTCTGGCAGTTCGTCGAACATCACCGCATCAAAAATAATCAGGAGTGAGGTGATGATGATATTAAACGAATAAAGTGGTTCACGAACAGTCCAGATGTTTCGCCGGATCCGGACAACGTCGTCGCTCCGGCCATCGAAGAGTTTAACAACATACGAATCGATCAGGTTCTCGATCTCCTCATCGGTTTGATCATTATATGCATCAACTTTTGTGATCATTGACATGTTGAAAACCCGGCTGTTGGTTAAAACCTGATAAGATACCCGCCTTAATGCAATACAGGCTTCATGTTACACAATTTTTTTGATTCCTGCAAAACCACAAGCGATGGAGACTAAAACAGACAACAACAGCAATATATTTAACTGCATTTTGACCTGAAGTCGCTGGGATATCAAAAGTTTAATTGTCAAAAGCCCCGCTCAGGCTCCGCCAGAGCACACTATCAGCCTACTTACCAAAATAAGTTTACCTGTAAAGCATATTGGTGCATATGCATTAGGGGTTGACAGGCTGCAAGACAGAAAATATAGTGTCCTAAGGCAAAAAAAACAAGTAATCGACGCAAAGGGTTGAAGGCTGGCTGTACATCAAGGTAGTTTGCGCCTTACCACCGATAATCCACCAAAGAGGTAAATATGGCAAAAGATCCCTTACAACAAGGTCCTGATATGATTCATCCCGAGCAGGCAGGAGCCGTGGGATCCAGAAACAGCATCTTCCGGGACGGCCGAAATGAATACGCAGAATCCAAACTGGTCATCGACGAAGAAGTAGACAAGGTCCTCAATCATATCACGACCAAGTTGCCACCAGAAGTTCTGGAAAAGCTGCACGTTGGTGGAACCGTCAAAGATGTACTGCACAACTACTACAACCAGGGACTGCAGAACATGTTTAACCGCTACCTAGTATCGGTTGAAGATGAACTTGGAAAGAAGTTCAATGACATGGTGGATCAGGACGAATCTCAGAACCTGAATCAATACGCCCCCAAGGACATCAGCACACTGCTCGAAGAGGTCGCCGGCGCAAGCAGCTTTAACAACGCAAGCATCGAGCGCTCCGTCGTCAATGTTTATGAGAGCCTTCAGGGACACCTGAACAAAGGGGTCTATGACTTGGAAACCAAGACCCAGAAGATTCTAAACGGGAAACTGGATATTGGCGCCCTGCTTGATGGAAACTACACCAATCTGATCCTGAAGAGCAATTTCCGCGACAACCCCATTAAACCAGAAACAGTCAATGATATAAGCTTGATCCTGAATATTGCCGAATCGGAACTGGCTCAACCCATATACCACTATCAGGTTGCTTCAGAAGTGATCATCCGCAATGTGCTGTCGGAACATATCCTGGATATTGTTGAGGTTACCATAAAAGATCTCAACAAAGAGATGGCCGAGCAGAAAAAAGGCGCATTGAACAAGAGCGAAAACCTCTTCGAAAAGATCAAGCAACTGGAGACACACATTGGCTTCGAAGAGCAAAATGCCAGTTCTCCCCAATTTTCTCACATCGCCAAAAAATTCCTGGATGCCATCCAGGGAGTCGAAGCCGAAATCGATTTTATTGATTTTGATCCACTCAACATTCGAGAAAATGTGCAACGGATTGTCGACGATGAAAACATTCGGAACCGCGGGTACAATATTGCCGTCAGCTCACTGATCGGCATTCTGGACAACTCGCAACTGGGTTATCAACATATCGAGAATTTCAAGAACTGCCGCAAGACTATTATCCGGGAGTACGCCAACATAAACCCGCAGGAACTGCCGGATGAATATTATATCATCAGCCTCACCTACCAGGATGATATGCAACTGAGAGAAGAACGGGTTTCCTATTGTCAGCAGATGGACGAATTCGATGACCAGATTCTGAAACTGACCCGGGTATTCGAAAAACTGGTGAAAGAGATAAAAACCGATGATGGAACCCTGGATTTTGATGCTGTCTCGGATATGATCCTCAACGTCCAAACGAGCCGGCGCAAGGCCGACCCGGATGCTGAGGCAAAACCAACCCATCGCCGGGGCGAAACAGCCTGGGAAGAATTCTCATTTATTCTGCCGGAGAAAAACGAACTGGAAAAAATGAATGAGACCTTCGTTGAGAGAAAAGAGATCGTGAAAAAACGATTCAAACGCCTGCGCAAACGGATCAACGACACTTATGAGTACGACTACTCCCCAGAACGGATCATCATGGAGCAACGATTGGATTTCCTGGAAGAGGAGTACGAAAAATTTGGTGGTAAATACAATCCGTTTCACGCGCATCCCGGCCTTTTCCTGGATATCACAGCCTCAACCATCAAACGCAGGGAAACAACCATTAATTCGTTGAGTAACGTGGTGGCACAGTTTATCTCTGTCATCTCTGTTGGCTTTGTTGATGCCTCATACGATGAGTTCCATGATCGCAAACGCCTCGAGCAGACGGCAGACCTGGAAACGTTCACCGCTGCCAGTTAATACTGAGGGATTGATCTACGGGCTGGAGCCGGCTCAATATGCAAACACCGCATCACGAGATGATCAGCACTATTGACCGGCATCTGCAGCAAGGCAACAATCTGGCCAACATCTACCATGAGCTGCACCTGTCCGACCACAGCTCTCCCGAATTCCTGCCCTTCATTCTACATGAAGCCCTGATCCAGGCGCGAGCCTACAGCTGTCTCTCTTTCAATCTTTCAGGAAGCCCTCCCCACTGGCGAACAATCTATCAGAAGCTGCAAGCCACGAGCAGTCTCGATTGCGTGGTGGCTTATTACCGGACAGAACAGGCACCACTGTTAATCAACCCCTTTGAAGAAGAGCACTGGAAAGAAATCGGCCCCCTTGCCCCCGGTAGCCTGATGGTGGTCTATATCCACTCTCATCAGGGTCTGGATCGAGACCTGGAACCTGCTTTTCTCAAGACATTCAAAGCCGCCTGCAGCCACAACCCTACTCCGCGCGGACAAACCAACGACCCACAACTGCCACAACCCGCCGGTCCTTCAATCCAGGAAACAACCAGGTATGCCATACCTGTGACCAATGGTTTTTTTCACTATGGAAACGTGGAGGCCTGGAGAAATATTATCGATCATTACCAGGACAAATACCCCAACTCAAAAGTCCACATTTTTCACAGGGAAAAACCGGTACACCGTATTGGATCGCTTTTCAAGTGGGGAAAGGTCAGTGTGGGCGATGTTATCAAATTTTCAGTGGCTGGGCCTGAATTCAAGGATATAGCCAAATTAAAGAAGTATCTGACAATAGCAGCGAGCCCGAGATTTTTCCCTTTTATCAAGAAACATCTGACCGATTCCCTCAACCTGTTCTGAGCAGCAGATGAACGACCTGTTCCCTATCGGCCAACCGGTCTCTGAGCCGGAAACAGTCCTGTCACAACATCTTGGCAGCCAGGGCGCCACCATGCTCAAACTGGCAGAGCGCGGTGTTGATTTTTTGCCAGGCATTCTGGTCGCAATTTCCACCCTGTACGAGGACTTTGAAAAGGTCGTCTCCATCATTTTGCAACAGGGATTAGCTGGGATTGAGACATCTGTCAGGCCAGATTCAGCTAAAAATCAGCCCCCCCTGGACCTTCTCGTATCATTATTACCAGACGTTGCGATTGAGGCAAATCCGGAAGAGGTCGTTCCCGGTGAAACGCCCGCCCGATTGAGAAAATGTATCGAAGAACTTGTCGACACTTACCGCAGCGATTTGCTCAATCAATCGCTGCCAGCAGCTGTTTTAATTCAATACCTCCCTGACGGCCGTAAGGATAATTCATGCACCACCGGGTGTTTTTTAAACCGGGACCCTCTTTCAGGCAAGCTATTGCCGTCCGGCCAATTTGAGTCTCACTGTGACCCCGGTGCTGAAGGTATTTCCCGATTGCAGGAGTCTGCCACCATCCTTGAATCCTGGTATCTGGATATTCGGCAGATCGATTTTGTCATGGATGGCGGCAGGATCTGGGTAACCGGTCAGTCAACCGGCAGCAGGACTGTCCAGGCACAACTGAAGCTGCTGACCGACCTGTTCAATCAGGGCGGAATTTCAGATATAACTTACATCAATGCTCTCTCACCGGAAACACTAAGCACCCTCTTCTATCCGAGAACCGACCCGGCAGCAACAGCTGATCTAAAAAGCATCAAGGGAGGAGTGGCAGGATCGCCGGGAGCCGGAACCGGAAAAGTCTTTTTCTCCCCCGAGAAACTGAAAGCTGCTTACTGGCAGGCAAAATCCGAAAATCAAGACCCAAACCTGATCCTGCTCAAGGAGAGTACCCACGCGGATGACCTGGAAGCCATCCGACTGAGTCAGGGTGTTATCACCAGCCGAGGAGGATATACCTCGCATGCGCCCATCGTTGCCCGGTACCTCGGCAAACCATCACTTATCTATCACGGGATCGAACACTTCGAGAAACACGTCGACATCGAAGGTCAATTGATTCAGGAGGGACAAACCCTCACCATCGACATCCAGCCGGGTGCACCCCCCATCCTTTTCATCGGCACCGCAGACATCCAATCGGCCAGCCATGACAGTACCGACCTCTACACCCTGCTCGAGCAATCCAGAATGCATTGCCATCGCACACAGGTCAGGGCCAACGCTGACACCGTGCAGGAAGCTCGTCTGGCACTGCATTACAAGGCGTCCGGAATCGGACTCTGCCGAACAGAACACCTGTTTATGGATGATGAGATCCTTGAAACCCTGCAGTCCCTTATTATCAACGAGGATGCACAGCAAAAGCCCCTTCTGCTGTCGAAGCTTGACACATTTCTTTCCAACGCGTTCCTGGAGTTTTTCCGTATCATGGACGGGCAACCACTCGCCATAAGGCTTCTCGATGCTCCCCTGCACGAATTTTTCGTCAACCCGGCTACCCCGGAGCGTATTAAAAACCGACTGAAGCAGGCCAACCCGATGCTGGGACTGAGAGGCTGTCGCCTGGGTATATCCATGCCGGAACTATATGACATGCAGGTCCATGCCATTCTGACTGCCGCCCTGGAAGCACACCTCAAAGAGAACATCAGCGTTCACCCTGATATCCTGATACCCTTTGTCATCTCCCATCGGGAAATATCTGTTATCAAAAAGGGACAAGCCACGGCAGAACACGCTTCAGGGGGCATTGAATCGGTTATCCGGGAGGCTGTGAAATCTGCCGGACTTGAAACACTCCCTTTTGAATTGCGGATTGGTGCCGTTATCGAGACCCCAGCTGCAGCACTTTCTACAGCAGCCATGGTTCATCAGGTCGAGATCATCAGCTTTGGCACCAATGACTTGACCCAGATGACGCTTGGACTTTCAAGAGATGATATCGGCAGCATGGTTCAGACGTACGAGGAATTGAATATCTGGGAGGATGACCCTTTTCAGTCCCTGGCAGAACCGGTTAAGCATCTGATTGAACACTCAGTTCGATCAGGGAAAGCGGTGCGTCCTGACCTGGAAATTGGAATGTGCGGGGAAGCGGGTGCCAGCCGTGAGGTGATTCGCTTTGCAGTTCAGCTGGGGCTTGACTATATATCCTGCGCCGCCAGAAGCGTTCCAATGGTACTACTGGCAGCCGCGCAGATTCAGATCAGTGAACAAGACCGTTAGACTATTTGTCCCTTTGAACGGACCCGTTCAGGACTTTGGGAAATCGACGTTGAAGGCAATTTTGAAGACGTCCTGATACTTCCTGGCATAAAAAACCTCGATTTTCTCCTTCAGGTGATCCTCCAACTCAAGATAATCCTTCTTGTTCTGAGCAGGGATCACAATCCGTGTCAAACCGGCACGCCTGGATGCAATAATCTTCTCCTTTAAACCGCCGATCGGCAGGACTTCGCCCGTCAAGGTTAATTCACCCGTCATTCCCAGCCGGGGGATCACCGGCTTATCCAGCAGGAGCGAAAACAGTGCGGTTGCCATCGTAACACCTGCGGAGGGACCGTCCTTGGGGGTTGCGCCTGCAGGGACATGAATATGAATAAAGTACTGCTTGAAAAATTCGGGATCTGCGCCAAAGGCTTCAGCAACAGAGCTGACGTAGCTGTAAGCAATCTCTGAAGACTCCACCATCACATCTCCCAACTGCCCTGTCTGCTTGAGTCCCTTGCGTTCGGAAATCATCCGGGTTGCTTCAATCGAGAGTATGGATCCACCCATGCTGGTCCAGGCCAAACCGGTAACGACACCGACTTTACCTTCACCGAGAATCTCATCATCCTCAAAAATTGGATTTTTCAAATACTCTATTACCTGCGGAACCCCAATGGCGTATTTTTGACTGCTTTCTTCACTAACCATTTTACGGGCAACCTTGCGACAGATTTTCTTGATCTGGTTTTCAAGATTCCGAACGCCAGCTTCACGGGCGTATCCGTTGATGATGTTGCGAATAGCAGCCTCTGTGATGGTAAAGTCCCTGGCTGTCAACCCATGAGCCTTGCGCTGTTTTGGTACCAGATATTTCGTCGCAATCTTCATTTTTTCGCGGGTGATATACCCGGGCAGTCGCAACACTTCCATCCGGTCCAGCAAGGCTGCAGGTATCGTGTCCAACTGATTGGCCGTCGTAATGAATACCACCTTGGACAAGTCAAAGGGCACGTCAAGATAGTGATCCACGAATGCCATGTTCTGCTCAGGATCCAGGACCTCAAGCAGGGCACTGGCTGGATCACCCTGAAAGCTGTTGCCGATCTTGTCGATTTCATCCAGCATGATAACCGGATTGCTGTAACGAGTGGATTTCAACGCCTGGATAAACTTGCCGGGCATAGCGCCAATGTAAGTTCGGCGATGCCCCTTAATCTCAGCTTCATCCCGCATCCCGCCTACAGAAAAGCGGAAAAACTTGCGGTTCAGGGCGCGCGCGATGGACTTGCCCAGCGATGTCTTTCCCACTCCGGGAGGTCCAAGAAAGCAGAGGATGGTACCACTGATATCTTTCTTTAACTTCAAGGTAGCGATAAACTCAAGGATCCGCTCCTTAACATCCGTCAAACCATAGTGATCTATATTGAGTATTCGCTCCGCTTTATCAATCTCGAGGTTGTCCTTGGACAAAATTCCCCAGGGCAGAGCCGTAATCCAGTCCAGATAGTTTCTGGAGACATTGAATTCTGGAGATTGAACATCCAGCAACGCAACCTTGTCCATCTCCTCTTCAAAACGTTCCCGGGCCTCCTCTGAAAATTTCAACTTGACCGCACGCTTTTTGAGCTTCTCCAACTCCTGGGTTTTCTCATCTTTACTCAGCCCGAGTTCTTTGCGTATCTCCTTCAGCTGCTCCTTCAGGAAAAACCTACGCTGGTTTTCCGAGATGCGGTCCTCTATCCGCTTCGAAATATCAGCCTGCAGCCGGCTGAGATCAAGCTCTTTCTTAATCAGTAACAGGGTTTTTCCCAAACGGTTAATAATTGGAACCGTTTCCAGAATTGTCTGTAATTCATCCTTGTTAGCCGACGTCAAGGTCGCTGCAAAATCAGCCAGTCGACTGGGGTCATCAAGGCTGATCTGGCTAATGAACTGGTTTAACTCCTCTTTAATCAGGGGGTTAAGGTTAATCAACTCCTTCATATTGGAGAGAATCTCCCGGCAGTAAGCCCGGGTCTCATCATTGATCTTGACCTTTTCCTGCTTGATGTATTTGACTTTTGCGATCATCATCGAGGATTTCGATTTAACCGGCTTGCCAATCTGAACCCGCTCCAACACATCCAACAACAGCTGACTGCTGTCATCGTTCTGGGAGAATACCTTAACAATCCGGGCAACCACACCAACCTTGCACAGATGCTCAACCTGGGGATCATCAGGCTCGAACTTCGGCCCGCTCAATACAATCCCCACGTATCCAGGATCATTTTTCTGAGCGTGTTTGATGGTTTTCTGGTAGAGATCCCCTTCCACAACCAGAGGAATCACCATGTGCGGAAACAAAGGCCGATGCTGTACAGCAATGATACCCAACTGTTTCGGTAACGATTCAATCTTGGGCAGGATTTCATTGAAAGAGTCCTGGTCTAGTTCCAGACTTCCGGAAGCAAGCTCCTCCAATGTGAAATCGTCATCAAGAATTTCAATTTCAATTTCAGTCGTTTTCGAGTTATTTTTTTTCTTCCGGCGTTTCCGAGCCCCCCCCTTGATTTCCTCAAGAAGTTCCTCGTCGCGATCCTTTTTCTTACTCATTCAGTCAAAAACAGTTTCAGTGTTAAAATTATTTTGTTAACCCCTGTCATCAGATGATGCGGTCCCAGTTGGTCACTTGACTCCCCGTTGAGCGATTCAATCCCGATACCCGGGGAACTACCAACCGGACGCCATTGAACTCAACAGATCTCAATTCTGAACGTTGCCATTTTCTCAAATAGCAATTATTCCCTCAGTTTACAATAAAATAGATGTATCAGCAATCTTTTGCTGATACATCTATTACAATAAATAAATTAACCTGATAAAAGGCAAACCATTGGTTTTAATTACCAAGCCATATTTTTCGATATATTGTCTGTTTAATGCTGTTATATTTACTTATTTCCAATCTTACCGGTTTTGCTTTCAGCGTTCGTCCTGCTCAAAAGGTGACAAGATCTGTATATTTTATTGTAATTATTATCTATTAATTCGACAACTGAAAAAAGGGCAAACTTTCACATAAATTAATTTGACAAGAACGATTTTGAACGATAGATTAATTAATTACCAGCGAGTTCCCCGATAGCTCAGTTGGTAGAGCAGACGGCTGTTAACCGTCTTGTCGCAAGTTCGAGTCTTGCTCGGGGAGCCAGTTCCTCTGATAAGCCTGCCGATACAACACCCCCAGAACAGATCCTGTTTAAGCTCAGAAAACTCTTTTTCAAGACCTTTACCCATTGGCCTGAATCCGGTTTGACCTGCCAAATGCCTTCGATAACAGGTTTCTTGAAAAAAGCAAGCGTTTTGTTTCCATTTCAAGGACCTGAAACTTTGAAATCATTCAACTTGATCCCGCTAGATTAGAGTCATCAACTCGCAACAGTAACAGCAATCTGAAAAAAAAGGGAACCTGTTTGAAGGGGGAGGGGGAGAAGTTGTAGAGGACCTGACCCTGCGGAACAGTAAAGCAGGGTAAGGTAAATATGTCATTACTATCTGTCAGGGAATGAGCAGAATAGATATGTCAGCTCATCACTGTGTGCCAGAGCTGTTCATCCACGATATCATCGAATTGGCATCCAATTTTGTATAGTCCATCATCCTGTTCGAATAAGCCTCTGACTTCCATATTAAAATCCATCACGAGCATCTCTTCTCCCGCTGTGTACTTCAAAGTAGCGGTAATTTCCTCAGATACCATAAAGACACGGTTGCTGAGAAAACTCAAACCACCTGAGGAATAGTCGTTAAGGGGAAAGGTTTCTTCTTCGTGACCCCCTATAATCGTGATATTCCCTGTCGCCTTATAGCGCTTGTGCTCCCGCAGTTTCTCGTAATACTCCTCGGGTTGTTCTTCGCTATCCATTGCAATAGAACCGTCATCAAGAGTCGTTGTAGGGGACAATACAGTGACCGTATCAGTCGAAAATGGGATATCATGATCCAGAAAGGTTAGGATAACATTCGTGTCTTCACCGATATTTATCGGCTCCAGTAGCTTTATTTTCCCATTTTCATAAGTGCCTTTAATCGAAAACATAACACCCCTTTTTTGGCTGAAAGGTCTGATTGCGTTGTCAGCAGTGGGCGTTCGCCCCACTGGCTATAATGGCAACTGTTGGTTACCAACATGCGTATTCTAATAAAATCAGGCTAAAAGTACAAGGAATTAATCCCAACGGCGTCACCATACCCGTTTCGTTGATGGAATGCTTGACTGAATAACCCCGGCAAATGGATAATTATGGCTGACCTGAGTTGTGGATCTTCCGGTTCCTGGAATCAACTTCTGAAATGGAAAACATACAAAAGGCCCATGCAAGATAAACGAAAACTGGAAAGAAAGAATTTCATATACGATATTGAAGTTTTAGACCGTGGTAAACCTGTTGATGAGACAGGCGATTTTTCCATCATAGGGGATCTGGCAGAGATAACGGTTGAGGGTGTCATGCTGGTAACGGACGATCCTGTCAAAGAGAATGCAGAATTTCACATGAGGGTGCCCCTACCCGAAGAGATCAACGGGAAAAACGAGATCGATTTTGTCGCCGAAAGTATTCGCTGCAATAAAACCATCCACGAAACCATCTTCACCACAGGTTTCAGGATAACAAAGCTGGACGAGAACAACCGATCAGTCATCGTCCAATTCATTGAAGAATTTGCGGTTTAGCCCTTCGACGACATTATCTCTTCGATCTCCTCTATTTCCGTCGGTATATCTCGTGAGAGGACTTCAACCCCCTTTGCCGTAAACAGGATATTGTCCTCTATCCGAATGCCGATACCTTCTTCCGGGAGATAGAGCCCTGGTTCAACTGTGATAATGGTTCCTTCCGCCATCGGCCAGTTCAGGTGTCCCACGTCATGAACGTCCAGCCCCAGATAGTGACCGATCCTATGATAACTGACATTCAGATGCATCTTTGGATCATCGATGAACCCTTCACGATGGTAGATTTCGCCAATAATTTCTGCTGCTTTTTCATATAGTTGCTTCCAGCTGTCTCCCGGTTTGAGGGCTTCAATGAACGCCTGGTTGACATCCAGCACAGCCTGATAGCATTGTCGCTGTCTGGCGCTGAACCGACCGCTGACAGGATAGACCCGTGTGATATCACCAGTGTACATACCATATTCCCCACCGGTATCAATTAACAGGAGGTCGCCATCGTTCAAGCGGCAATGGTTGGTCACGTAGTGCAGGACACTGGCATTTTTCCCGCCGGCCACAATGGCTTCATAGCCTACCCGGTTGCAGCCGTTATTGAGATAGTGATACACAATTTCCGCCTCCACCTGGTACTCCATCATCCCGGGCTTGAGCTTCTTCATCACACCGGTCAACGCCTGATTAATAATCTTAAGTGACTCCTGGACGTTGCCTACCTCTTCCGGCTTTTTACAATAACGGAGTTTGGCAATGAAGGGATCCAGCTTTTTAATCTGCAGACCCGGAATACGTCTTGAAACATCCTCCAGAAGCAGATGTTGACTGGTCAGTGGCTGATTTGGAAAGAAGTCATTCAGTTCAAAGTAGAGTGATTCCCGCCATTTCTGAACCCTGAAAAGGGTGGTCATCAGAGACCCGGTATCCTGCACCCTTTCCACACCGCTGGCTTCTTTAGCAGCTTCCCTGGTCAACATTTTACCGTTCCATTTCTCTTTCTCCGGATCCACTGGTGGAATGAACAGAACCTCTTCCGCCGGCCCTTCATTGTTGGGTATGATCAGCAGACTGCAGCCCGGTTCATCAAGGCCGGTAAAATAGAAAAAGCTGGAATCCTGGCGCCAGGGATGCTCGATATCTGAGTTACGGACCATTACATCAGCACTTTGCAGTAAAATCACCGCATTCGAATCAAATGATGCGATCAACTCGCGGCGATTTTGCGAAAAGAACTGGCTTGGAAAGGGCGGTGTTCGTAGCATAATCTCCTCCGGATACAGACACTCGGTTTAGTGATTGAAATGCCGGCAACCCACCATGGCCATTGCGATGCCGAACTCGTTACAGGCCTTGATGGAATCGTCGTCCCTCATGGAACCGCCAGGTTGAACGATGTATTTGATCCCGAATCGTGCTGCTTCACGAATAGTATCGTCGAAGGGGAAGAACCCATCAGACACCAGAACCATCTGCTCAATCTGCCCCTGCCACCAGCTTTCAAAATCACCACTGATGTGATTGTCCTGAAATTCCCTCAGCAGGTTCTCCTTGGCTCGCGGAATAGATAGTTTTCTCATGGAGTCAATACGGTTGGGTTGTCCTGCACCCATCCCCATCACCTGAAAAGAACCGGGAGCATATTCTCGCCCCAGCACAATTCCGTTGGATTTGGTGTGCTTGCAGGCGACTGTCGTAAACTCTGCCAGTTTTCGAAACATGTCCGGAAACTGCTTTTCAGTCACCACTTCGAATTTTTCCGTCAACAGTAGATCCCGGTCCTGAACCAGTAGTCCGCCGGTAACAGCCCGAAAGGTTGACGTATCCTGCTGGGCTGTCGGTTGTGTCTTCAGCAACCGTATCATTTTGCTCTTGCCTTTCAGAAACTCAAAGGCCTCATCACTGAAATCCGGTGCCAGTATCACCTCGACAAATTTACCACCGGGAGCTTCCTGTCCCACCGTCTCTCCGTCTACAATACTGTATGAGACATGTTTAACACTGTCCCCCTTCAGGAAATTAGCAAAATCCATATCCACTTTCCAGTTGGTTGCCAGTACGCCGCCAAACGCCGACATGGGATCACCCTGCCAGGCTCTTTCCAGCGCCTCCGCGATACTATCGCCTGTTGCCAGCCCACAGGGGTTGGTGTGCTTGATCACCGATACAGCCGGCCGATCAGAAGGCAGGTCTTTAACCACTTCAAGAGCTGCGGTGGCATCTACGTAATTATTATATGACATGGCCTTGCCATGCAGGACCTCTGCATTGGCTGCAGAAGATTCCTGCGAGCCGGTGTCCCGGAAAAATACAGCCGACTGATGTGCATTTTCGCCATAACGCAATTCAGTTCCCTTCACATAGTCCATGTGCAGGCGTTTTTCCGATAAAATCCGGCTGGCCAGAAAGGTGTCAACTGCAGCATCGTAGCGGGCGGTGTGTTGAAACACCTTGACAGCCAGTTGCCCCCTCAATTCCCGACTGACGCCACCATCTGCTTTGATCTGTTCTACTACAACCTCGTAGTCAGCGGGATCGGTGACGACGGCTACATGCTCGAAATTCTTCGCAGCTGCCCTGATCATTGTCGGCCCGCCGATATCGATGTTTTCAACGGCTACTTCCAACGAAACCGACGGATCTTTGGTCACTTCCAGGAAGGGGTAAAGATTTACCACGATCAGGTCGATCAACGGGATATTCAGATCTGCAACTGATTGCTGATCGCCGCTATTGTCACGACGGGCCAAAATTCCACCGTGTACCAGTGGGTGCAGCGTTTTCACGCGACCGTCCATAATTTCCGGAAACCCGGTGACATCGGAGATATCCTTGACGGCGATACCGGCATCCCGGATGCTTTTAGCGGTGCCACCCGTACTGATGAGTTCGATTCCAGCCTGTTCAAGCTCTTTTGCGAGTTCGATAATGCCGGTTTTATCGGAAACACTGAGAAGTGCGCGTTTTATTTTCATGATCCGTTTAGTTGGGTTGGGGGTCTGGAGTTTTTGATCGGAATTGAGTCGGTTGAACTCTTTAAAACTAAATCATTCCGGGGTGATCATTCAAGTGTTATTTCGGCGTTGCCGCCTGCTGATCGCTTCGGACGGCGCCGACTGAAGATGATAGAACCCGACTTGAATTTGGTGACGGTTTCCCATAAAATGGATATCATCAACCGAGATCATCCTGATAATCCTGCCACTGCCGCAGAAGCTTCATAAACCGCTTAATATCACTAAACCAACATGGGACAGTCATTCAAGTTGCAGGCGCCGTTCACCCCCTCCGGAGACCAGGCTGCGGCCATTAAATACCTGGTTAAGGGCATCCAGGACGAAAAAAAGTACCAGGTCCTGCTGGGAGTAACCGGATCAGGAAAGACCTTTACCATGGCCAATGTGATCAATCGGATTCAACGTCCTACCCTGATCATGACCCACAACAAAACTCTGGCCGCACAGCTGTATAATGAATTCAAGGATTTCTTTCCCGAAAACGCGGTTGAGTATTTTGTGAGCTACTACGATTATTACCAACCGGAAGCCTACATCCCCAGGACCGACCTTTTCATCGAAAAGGACACCTCCATCAACGACGATCTGGACAAGATGCGTCTTTCAGCAACAAGGTCACTGTTTGAGCGGGAAGACGTGATCATTGTATCGAGCGTTTCGTGCATCTACGGTCTTGGTTCTCCCGAGGCGTACAAAGGAATGCTTGTCTACCTGATGGTCGGCGATAATACCGATCGCAGTCAGATATTGAGCAAACTGGTTAAAATTCAATACCAACGAAATGATATGGATTTTCACCGAGGAACATTCCGGGTTCGGGGTGACACGGTGGAGATATATCCGGCTTACGAAGATACAGCCATCCGCCTCGAAATGTTTGGCGACGAGATCGAATCCATTACCCGGATTGACCCTCTGACCGGCAATGTGGTTGAATCCCTCACTAAAATCGCCATCTACCCCGGTAGTCACTACGTCACGCCTGAAGAGCAAATGCCGCAAAGCCTGGAGATGATTCGGGAGGAGCTGGCAAAACGATTGGAAGAGCTGCAAAACCGAAACAAACTGGTCGAACACCAGAGACTCGAACAGCGCACCCTGTTTGACCTGGAGATGCTGGAAGAGACCGGGCGTTGCGCCGGCATTGAGAACTACTCCCGCATCTTCAATAGACGACTGTCGGGAGAGCCGCCACCGACGTTGATCGACTATTTTCCGAGAGACTCGCTGCTGTTTATAGACGAAAGCCATGTCAGCATTCCCCAGATTACCGGTATGTACAAGGGAGATTACTCCCGAAAATCCACTCTCGTGGAGCACGGTTTTCGGCTACCATCGGCCGTGGATAACCGCCCGTTGAGATACGACGAATTCGACCAGCTCGTCAAGCAAGTGATCTACGTCTCCGCGACTCCCGGCGACATGGAACTGAAAAACACCGGAAACGAGGTGGTTGAGCAGATCATCCGCCCAACCGGCTTGCTGGACCCAGAAATAGAGATCCGCCCGACTGCCGGACAGGTCGATGACATGTACGGTGAAATTCAGCGGATTACCGCCAGAAAGGAGCGGGTATTGATCACCACCCTGACCAAACGGATGGCGGAAGACCTGACAGAATACTACGACGACCTGGATATCCGGGTAAAATATATGCATTCGGATATCGACACCCTGGAAAGAACCGAAATTATCCGGGACCTGAGGTTGGGCGAATTTGATGTTCTGGTCGGGATCAATCTGCTCAGGGAAGGCCTGGACCTACCGGAAGTCAGTCTGGTGGCCATTTTTGACGCCGATAAGGAGGGGTTCCTGCGCTCTTACCGTTCTCTGCTCCAGACCTGCGGCCGGGCGTCCAGAAACGTCAACGGAAAGGTGATCATGTTTGCGGACCGCATCACGGGTTCCATGAATCAGACCATCAAGGAAACGAAAAGACGACGGGAAATCCAGGAAGCATTCAACAAAGAGCATAACATCACGCCCACAACCATCATCAAGAAAATCCAGGGCCGGCTCGTCAATGAAGAAGCCAAAATGGTTGCGGAATCGTCACCAGCATACGGAAAAAAACCGACAGATCTTATCAAGCGCGTCAAACTGCTGGAAAAAGAGATGAAAAAGGCGGCCAAAGCACTGGAATTCGAAAAAGCAGCAGAGCTGCGTGACGAGATTCAACATTGGAAAAAAACGGATCTCGGACTCTAAACCGAATGCCCTGAAGGGCGAGGTAAAGAATAACAAACCATCAAATAACGGGACAACTATGCTGAAGGAATTGATATCAACCGAAATGATTCAACAAAGAGTCAGAGAACTGGGAACGCTCATCTCAGCCGACTATGAGGGGAAGGAGATCTTCATGGTCGTTCTTCTGCGCGGCTCCTTTATCTTTTCAGCGGACCTGATTCGTGTTCTGGAACCAGAGACCATTGTGGATTTCATGGTCGTTTCCAGCTACCAGGGAGAGCAAAGCTCAGGTGAGGTCAGAATTTTAAAGGATCTGGCCGAGAATATTCATGACCGGGATGTGCTGATTGTCGAAGATATTGTTGATACAGGTCTGACACTGAATAAAATCATGGAACTTCTGGAGAGCAGAAGTCCTAGGTCCATTTCGATTTGCTCCATGTTGAACAAGCCAAGCCGACGGTTGCAGCCAGTGGATATTCGCTATATCGGTTTTGAGGTTGAGGATCAGTTCGTCGTCGGGTATGGACTGGACATGGACCAGAAGTATCGACAACTCCCCTACATCGGGGAGATCGTCCAGTAAGGGTCGGCTCAAAAATTAATTGGCATTCTGTCAGCAAAATGTCCGGTCTTTATGGGACTTTTGCGGACAGTTTATGCCAAATTATTTTTGTACGATCCCTAAGGAACAGACCGAGGGGAAACAGGATGGCCTGCCGGACATTCCGATCCCCTTTGGCAGCTTTATCTTCCTGGTAACCGCAAAGCTTCCAGGGACTCTAAGGCACCATATTACGCTGATTCAGCGATCAGCAACTCCACCAGGGTTCGGATAGGGACAGCGGTTGCCTGCTTGTTCAGGTAACCACGAGGGGCATCGAGGTAAGAGGTTCCGGCAATGTCCAGGTGAATCCACTCCGTTTTCGGCTCAATGAAGTTCTCCAGCAGTTTTGCCGCTGTAATCGTCCCCGCCTTGCCGCTATCCACGGCATTAACCATGTCGGACACATCACTTTTGATCAGTTCGTTGTACTCGCTGTCCATAGGCAACTGCCAGGTTTTCTCCCCGCTTTTTGTTGCAGCCGCCAGGTATTTCTTTGTCCAGACCTCGCTATTCGACATCAGCGCCGTATGGATATTTCCAAACGCAACGATACAGGCCCCTGTCAGTGTCGCAATGTCAATGACCCGATCCGCCCCCATCTTCTGCGCCAGAACAAGGGCATCGGCCAGCACCAGCCGGCCTTCCGCATCCGTGTTCACAATCTCAATGGTTTTCCCGTTGGATGCGGTCAGGATATCACCCGGTCGATACGATTTGCCGCTCGGCATATTTTCCGTGGCTGCAATCACCGTAATCAGGTTAATCTTCAACCCCAGTTCAGAAGCAACCTTGAAAGCGCCAAGCGCTGCCGCACTGCCGGCCATATCGGTTTTCATCTTCCCCATACCCTTGGACGGTTTCAGTGAAATTCCCCCTGAATCAAAGGTAATCCCCTTTCCGACGATGGCACAGGCCTTTTTACTCCTTGGATTCCCCTTGTAATGAAGCGCTATCATCCGAGCAGGTTCAACAGCTCCCTTTGCAACCCCCACAAATGCCCCCATCCCCTCCTTTTCAGCCTCTTCAAGAGAAAACACCTTCAGACTGACGTTTTTGTGTGCCCCCGTTATCTTTCGGGCCTCTTTTTCCAGGTAACTCGGTGTCACCACATTGGCTGGTAAATTGACCAGGTCCTTGGCCAGGTCCACACCGTCAAACACTATATTCACTTCCTGCAACACCGTTTTGGCTCGGGGATCACGGGTCAGGCAGACAATATGCTTCAGGGTCGGTGTCTGATCTTTGTCTTTTTTCTGGTGCAGTCCATCAAATCGGTACCCGGCCAGTCTTAAACCTTCCACGGCCTCCTTCAACTGTCGATTTGCCCCGGGGACAACAAGCGCTAGTGAAGACACCTTCAAGGCATTTGCCTGATTAACCGCATCATTTGCGACCAGGCGAACCGTATCTCCGTTGAATGATTTTTTGGGACCCAGCCCCCCGATCAGAATCCGCTTAAACTGCGAGGTCCCCTCAATGACCAGGGTCTCTTTTTTTCCACCCTTGAATCCGAACTTGGAAACAGCCTTTTCAATCCTGTCCTGCAGGGTTTTCCCGATCAACTCGGACTTTTCAAGATTTTTTGCATTTTCAAATTTCGTCACAAACAACAGATCGGTCTTCAAACCAGCAACATCCTTCCTGCTTTTGATTTCCATCTCTCTATTTTTTGTTAAAGGTTATTGAGCATGAGCCATACCTGATCACATCAGGGAATAGTCAATTCGATTCCGACGGGACAGTGATCCGACCCCAGCACGTCATTATCAATAGTCGCATCAGCAAGCCACCCCTTGTCGATCAGATCCTGGGTCACAAAACAATAGTCAATCCGCCAACCTGTGTTGTTTTTTCTGGCATTGAAGCGGTAAGACCACCATGAGTACTTAACAGTTTCCGGGTACAGATGCCTGAAGGTATCCACGTAACCCTCTTCGATAATCTGATCCAGCCAGTCCCGTTCGATTCGCAAAAATCCAGAAGTTTTCTCGTTCGGCTTCGGTCTCTTCAGATCAATCTCGTTATGAGCTGTATTGTAATCGCCTGTGATAATGACTGGCATCCCTTTTTCCCTGTATTGACGGGCATATTCGAAAAGATGCTTGTAAAAATCCAGTTTATACTGCAGCCTGACCTCGTCCTTTTGTCCGTTTGGAAAATAGATGTTAAACAGAACAAAATCCTTGAAAATCAGTTCCACAATTCTACCTTCATCATCAAACCGGGGAATACCCATTCCGGTATTTACCTTTTCCGGCTTCAGCCTGGTATAGATGACAGTGCCACTGTACCCCTTTTTGACAGTTGAGTAGGACCAGAACGACTCATAGCCTTCAATCGTCAGCATCTCCTCTGTTCTCTGTGCCTCCTGTAGTTTTGTTTCCTGGAGGCACAACATATCAACATCCATTTTTTTAAAGATATTAACAAAATCCTTTTTCATCACAGCTCGAAAACCGTTCACATTCCATGATGCCAGTTTTAACTTTCTTTTCGCCATATTACCCCTGCAGTTTATCCTGACCTGCCTCCTGTTTTCCGCTGTTTATCCTGTTCCCTATCTGGATCAGCACCGATGACATTAATGAGGTCTCAGAGTATTGTGAATTTTTACACCGCTCATGTTTTCAGATAATTATCAGTAAAACAGTCACCCAAAGGGGTCTGAATCGCCCAGGCCTGTGGGTTATGATAACCACTGTCTAGAGTATTTACCTTGAAAATATCATGCCACCATTACTGTTGAAAAACAAGGTGATGCATTCGAATCCAAATGAATCGACAGGAAAACAGATGGTAACACCCGACGTCTGTTTTTGGCATGAATATTTCAGTTAAACTGTAACGGTCAACATAAATTGGTGCAGGCCGCACCTGGTAAATTGACAGTCTAGAGTTCTCCTCGTCATACCGGACTTGATCCGGCATCCAGGAACACATTTCTTTGAAATCATACTGGTTCTTCGCTGCGAGTCTCACGAATTCAGTGTGTCAGGCACGGAATGACGACATTCTAGACTTTCTTAACAGGTAATGTCAGTTAATTACAATAGAACTCTGAACTGTACAGTGGGTAATGGTGATTCCCTGAACAGGATGTCAACCTATTAAAAACAACAATTCAACTCGGGATATTGATTATGGCTCTGACGACAGTGAATTCTGATACCATGGCACAAACAGACAAGCGTTTGGTCACAGTTGCCGGTGGGTGTTTCTGGTGCATGGAACACCCGTTTGATCAACTGGAAGGGGTGTATCAGGTGGTATCCGGATACACCGGGGGTGAACTGGAAGACCCGGACTACGGAGACGTTTCCAGCGGTCAATCCGGTCATCTGGAGGCGGTTCAAATTACCTATGACCCGTCAAGGGTGAGCTATGAGCAGATTCTTGACATCTTCTGGCGGCAGATCGACCCGACCGATGGAGGCGGCCAGTTCGTCGACAGGGGATCGCAGTATGAAACGGCTATTTATTTTCACGACGAGGAGCAAAAACAGGCTGCTGAAGCCTCCAGGAAGAAGCTGAATGAATCAGGGCGATATACGAAGCCAGTGATCACGCCTATCCTGCCTGCTGAAAAATTCTACCCGGCGGAAACCTATCATCAGGACTACCATAAAAAAAATCCGCTGCGATATAAAAACTACCGGAGCCACTCTGGACGAGATCTGTTCCTGGAGCAGATCTGGAAAAATGATCCGCCCACTGACAGCCTCTACAAAGAATTCACGAAACCCTCCGCTGATGAGCTGCTGACAAAGTTGACCCCGCAACAGTTCACTGTCACACAGGAAAACGGGACAGAACGTCCCTTTGCCAATGAGTACTGGGATAACAAGCAGGAAGGAATCTATGTGGACGTGGTATCAGGAGAGCCCCTTTTCAGTTCGACTGATAAATTCAAGTCAGGCACTGGCTGGCCAAGTTTTACCAAACCCCTGGTACCGGATCATATTGTCGAGAAGAAAGACAGCAGCGCGTCCATGACGCGCGTGGAGGTCAGAAGCCGGTTTGCGGATTCCCATCTGGGACATCTGTTTGATGACGGGCCGGCGCCAACCGGACTGCGTTATTGCCTCAACTCAGGTGCTCTGCGTTTTATCCCCAGGGAGAAAATGGCCTCAGAGGGATACGGAGTGTACCTCACCCTATTTGAGTAACGGCATCCTCTCCTGCCATACCGGCTGTTCACTCAGGCAGCCGGATCACCCCGATAGGGCTGCCGGCCTGATGCTACCTGCCTCTCAGAATTTCTCCACAGCTGCAGCCAGTAATTTCTGAGTGTTGTCTGAAAACCAGCAGTCCAGAAAGATTTCGTTCGAACGATCAACATGTTGCTGGTACATGATCTGCACATCTTCGGTACGAACCCCCTTTATGGCGGCAAATGCCTGGCGCTCATAAACGGCTATGGCAGAGGCCTTCTCCAACGCCTTTTCAAGCAGCATTTCAGGAGGGTGAACCTCATCAACTATCTTGAGATCCAGGGCCTCTGCAGGCACCAGAAACTTCCCCTGATACAAGAGATCGGTTGCAGTGCGGTCTCCTGCAATCTGTCTCAGCATCAGGTCTGAAATGTAGGGAACCGGAATTCCCAACTTGATTTCGTTCAATCCCAGCATTTTCTTTCCTTCAACCGCAAAACGGTAATCACAGGCCAGTGCAAAAACAGTCCCGGCTGCCGGTGCATGTCCGACTATGGCAGCTACCGTCACCATGGGCAGGGTATATAACTCATAGGTTACGCGAATGAATCGCTGCCAGAAATCTGTCATTCCGGGGCGATCCAGTTGAACCAGTTCCGGCAGGTTAAGCCCGATAGAAAAAAATTTCTCACCGCCAGCCAGGACCATCCCATTAACCTCATCCTTGATTTCAGCCAGGGCCCTGGATAGATCATCCACCAGATCCGAACCCACTGCATTTGTGACTCCATTGTCAAGCCTCAGAAGCGCGACATTGTCATGTTTTTCTATGGAAACCTTGCTCATGTATATTCTCCAGTCATTGATCAGACATGGAACCGTCCCGGTTCATTTCAATCCCGAAAAGGTGATCCACACCCGATCTGGTTTCGTTATCTTTGTATATCGATCTCAGCCCGCAAGCCCATCCCGTTGCTTATTTCAACCCCTTCTGAAAACAGAGATATTTTTGAAGTTTTGTCATATTTTTCAGCTCTGTCAATTCAATCACCACAAGAGATCAGGGGCAGGAAATGAACCGCCGCCTAATTGCCCTTGTATTTATTCAACAACAGGCGTAAATTTCCCTTGATCATCAGGGTTGGAATTTTTCCAACATTGGAAAAACACCGACTGCGCAGCAAAGATATCAAAAACCAAACTGGCGAATCCTCAATTCCAAACGGAGACAAGATGAAAACCTTTTACAAACTTCTGTTGGTTATGTCGATGCTGGTCCTATTTTCCGGCTGCGTAACATTAAATCGCGCCGTATCAAACAAGGACGAAGTCATGGTTCGCCAAATGGTTGAAAAGGGCGATGACATCCATGCCCTGGATGGTGCTGGCAGATCTCCTACGCTGAATGCGGCATACCACGGAACCCTCAACATTTTGAATTACCTTGTAGAGAAAGGTGGGGACATAAATTTCCGTGACCGACGAGGCAGAACCGGCCTGATCTATGCGGCATATTACAATTACCATTCTATACTTGAATTTCTGGCAGAGAAAGGAGCCGACCTGAATATTCAGGACGATCATGGGTTTACCGCCCTTCACTACACGGCTTACTATGGACACCCGCAGGACGCTATGTTGCTGAAGGCCAAAGGAGCCGACCTCTCCATCAGGGATCATAAAGGCAATACTGCTCTGGATTATGCCGAAAAATTCGGATTTAAGGAGGTCGCTGCCATCCTGAAGCAAGTAGAATAATGAGTGAGCAGAGGTCATGCTTCCCTGCTGTAAAATACCCTGTTCAAGCAGACCAGTCGTTCACTCTCAAAAAACCGATCGCCGGCAACTGAAGCAGGGTATTCTCTTTACACGTTTAATCCAACAGATCTACTTCTACCTTTGCCTGCAGACCTTATTTCCAGCTTGAAGTCTGCACATCCCGGCAGACCGTCACCCCCTTTCCATGTTTTTTATCACAATATTTCAGGTATATGAGCAACCATATCATTTTATCTTGACAATCAAGGTATCCTGAATATATAGTTTGATTATCAAGGTAAATACTTCACATGGAGGAAGAAGAATGCACACAAAGAGTTTTCAACATTTACTGGATGCCATTGTCCAGTTCTATGAAAAATTATCGGCTTGGGAGATTTCAGTCGCCAGGAACTCAGCCTTATCACCACAGCAAAATCACACCATCGAGATTATTGGCAGTGCGGGTCAGATCCGAATGAAACCCCTGGCTGAAAAGTTGGGAGTCACCACAGGAACCCTGACCGTCATGATAGATCGGCTCCAAAAATCAGGGTATGTGAAACGTCAACCCGACCCAACCGATGGCAGGGCCTTCAATGCCACTCTAACCGCTAATGGCGAAGAGGCATTCCGACGGCATCATCTGCTTCATGAGAGTCTCACCCTGGATATCATTGGTTGTCTGGATACCGAGGAGCAGAGAAAATTTACTGAAATGCTTAAGAAAATAAATTCAACTGTATTCTAAATGAGGGAACATGCAGGCCAATTGTAACAGCAGGAACAGTCAGAACGATCATCGCAAAAACGAACGGGTGACGCTCCTGGTCGTCATCATCACTCTGGTAATGATGATAGTCGAGATTGTGGCCGGCCTATTGACCGGATCCATGGCGCTTTTAACTGACGGCGTTCACATGGGAACCCATGCAGTCGCCCTTTTTATCACATTAGCGGCTTATGTCGTTGCGAGGCGACAGCAGAGCAATCCCGCCTTCTCATTTGGGACAGGCAAGGTCGGAGTACTGGGTGGCTACACCAATGCTATCCTGTTGATGATCGCCGGAGCTGCCATGGCATTTGAATCCATTGAGCGCATGTTCAATCCGGTGGGCATTCATTTCAACGAGGCCCTGATCGTCGCGGTTATCGGACTGTTCGTCAACCTGATCAGCGCTGTTATCCTGGGAAAGGGAGAGGGAGGACACACGCACTCACACGGTCATAACCACGATCATGGGCATGGCCAAACAGACCACAACCTGCGAGCAGCCTATCTGCACGTCCTGACTGATGCATTGACTTCCATCCTGGCCATTGGCGCACTGTTGATGGGTAAAATGGCAGGGTGGATCTGGGCAGATCCCGCTGTTGGTATTCTGGGAGCCGTGGTGATTATACGTTGGTCCGTCGGCCTGCTGCGGCAGACCGGATCAATCCTGTTGGACCTTGGGGATTTTTCAGATGAAATTGACCTCATTCACAAGCATCTTGAGGATGATCTGACCCGGATCTGCGATATTCACATCTGGCAGATTTCAGACAACGAGCGCTCTCTCATTGTGGGTTTGGAAACATCCTCACCCCAGAGCCCTGCTGATTATCGTCAAATCATCAGCGATATATCAGATTTTGAGCATATCACAGTTGAGGTCAACCAGGCATCGGCTTAAGGCTCGATTGACGTCGAGGTTTTAGCCACCAGTTCCCCGTCCTCATCCCGTTGCAGGTATTGAAACGGGGTATCGGGGAACACATTTTTGACAAGATCGTCCAGCATGGTCTGGACATTTCCAAATGGAGTGATGGCATCTACCAGCCACAGTCGATCACCGGATTTCCAGTCGCCCGGTGATAGTCTGGTAATCCCCTCTTTCAACCGGTCCTCCACAGCACCATTGACATAGGCCCAGAAAAGCACCCCGACGGGATACTCATCCCCATGAAATACCCTGAATTGCCCCAGAGAGATCGGTTGCAGCACCATCCACTCTAGATCTGAAATAAAGAAATAGCGGTGGTTGGTTGAGCGTGTCATCAACCAGATGATTTCGCCCAGGACAGTGGAAAGGGTTTTTGAGTGATCCATCCCCTGTTTCCCAGATTGGCCAGTTGTTGCTTTGTCAGGTTCTTTCTGTTCCTGACGATTATCCTCAGATTTTTGATTCATTATCCATCCTCTGTTAGCGTTCTCTCAGGGCTTCGTCACTATATCTCATAAATGGTTCAAGAATATAATCGGCAACTTTTCTACGTCCGGTTTTGATATCGATGGTAACGGTCATTCCGGGCTTGAGGGAAAACTGTTTACCATCCACCTCAATCGTCTGGTGAGCCAACTCAATGATGGTAGGATAGACCATACCCAGTTGCGGATCTTCAACCCCTCCGGACGCGATTCTGCGAATCGTGCCATTCAGCTTTCCGTACCGGGTGAAATTAAAACTGTCCAGTTTTACCGAAACCGTATGCCCCTCCTCGATAAAACCAACATCCTGGTTCATGACCTTGGCCTCAACCTCAAGGGGCGACTTCTCCGGAACAATGCTCATGATGGTTTCACTGGACTGAACTACGGCCCCTTTGCTGTGAACCATGATTTTATTGACAATGCCACCTATGGGTGAGATCAGGTTTTTCAGGCTGATCTCACTCTTCAGCTTCCTCAAGTCCTGGACCAGAATCCGGTGCTCCTGTTCCAGCTTCAGCAACTCAGACGCAATTTCCTGCTGCCGGTTTTCATTCATCAGTCTATTATTTTCTACCTGATAGTCAATTTCCGCATTGATCCCCCCAATTCGGGCCTGCTTGATTTGCTGTTCCTTTTCCTGGCGAAACCGTTTTTCAGTCAGAACGTCCAGTTTTTCCTGCCCGACAATCCCGCCACTCAACAATCGGGACGATCGCTTGATTTCACCATCTGTTATGGGAATCAGCACATCAAGCAGCTCTATTTCAAGTTCCAGGCTTCTTCGATTCGCTTGCAGGGTCCCTATTTTTTTATTCAATGCACTTGCCTGTGAGTGAAACACTTGTTTGCGAAAATCCAGTATCGACATTTCTCTGTCCAGAAACGGATTTGTCACCGGAGGCTGAAACTGAAGAGAGCTTCCTCTGAAAAAGGCAGCCTCCGCTTTAAGACTATAAATCCGCGCCTGATTTTTAAAAACCGTTTCAGACAGTTTTATGCGATCGCTTATTTTGTCATCCTGGAGAAATTCGACCAATACATCCCCCTCATGAACAAGTTCACCTTCTTTGACAAAAATAGCGTTAACCACGTTGGTGCTGCTCGACTGGATGTATTGCAGGCGCGTATTGGGAATAATCACCCCCCGGGTGGAAGAAATAATATCAATTTCCGACATCCAGGCCCAGGTCATCATGGATATCGAGAACAGGGCAATAAACCAAGGCAGGAGTAGTCTTGAAAGGGGCAGTTTTTCAGTGAGAAAAGAATACTCAGCCTCTGAAATGCCATTATCAAAAGCCATTCCCTTTTTCATGTCATCCTCCTTTCAACGGAGCGGGCGGGGAACCCGTCACTACATTCTCGATCAACTCTCCGTCCTGCAAGGTAATGATCCGGTCAACCACCTTTACACGCGGCATATGATGGGCGACGATGACAACGGTCCGGTGGTGAAACAATCTTTCCATATTATGCTCTACGATGCTTTCAGATTCGTTGTCCAGTGCGCTGGTTGCCTCATCCAGCAACAGGATCCGAGGATCTCTTAACAAAGCCCGGGCAATGGAAATCTGTTGACGTTGTCCACCAGATAGAAAACTACCTCTTTCACCAACAATCGTGTCATACGCCTCCGGCAGGCGCCTGATCCATCTGTCTGCCCCAACCAATTTACACACCGCCACCACCTCATCAACCCCAACCTGTTTCACACTGCTCCCAGCCATCTGAATATTTTGCACAATGGACAGGTTGAACAGCACATTTTCCTGGGAAACGACCCCTATTTTCTCCCTGAACCAGACCGGATTAATCCCCAGAACATTCAGGTCATCAATATAAATATTTCCCTGAGTCGGCAAATGAAGCCGTTGTAAAAGTCTCAACAAGGTCGTCTTTCCAGATCCGGTAGCGCCGATCAGCGCCACCGTTTCTCCGGCTTTGATCTCAAAGGACACTTGTTTCAGTACCTCTCTGCCATCCTCACCATAGCAGAATCCAACGTCCTCAAAGCGAATGGCACCATTAAGACTCGGCAGCTGAGATGTCTCCTGCACATGAAGTTCCGGAGAGGTATTCATAATTTCACCAACCCGCTGCAGGCTTATTTTGAGCTGATTCAGCTGCTGCAACAGCTGTGAAATTCTCTGGGTAGGTGCTATGACCCTCCCTACCATCATATTAAACGCAATCAGCTGCCCGGGTGTCATGTCCCCTTCCAGCACCATCAGAGCCCCCAGCCACAGGCAGACAGCAGTCGTCGACTTTGTCAGAAAACCCGCAAACTGTGATATATGAGCGGTCAACTTTTCCGTCTGGGCCGAGTTTTTGGCATGATCAATCAGCAGGCTATTCCAACGTTGCTGAACCCTCGACTCCAATGACATGGATTTGATGGCTTCAATGGCCCCAATGGTCTCAATCAAAAACGAGTTATTATCCGTTTGCATTTGATTTTTATTCTTCAGGCGATCCCTGATGAAAGGGCCGAAAACACCATAACTCAATAGCACAAGCGCAATAAACACAGAGGCGGTAATGGTCAGTTTAACGCTGAACAGCAGCATGACCCCGATAAAAACGAGCAGAAAAGGGAAGTCTATCAACAGCATAAAAGCACTGCCCGTAAAAAAACTGCGGATGACTTCCAACTCTTTTACCCGCGACACTGCATCTCCAACCTGTCTGGTTGAAAAAAAGGAGAGGGGCAGTGCTGTCAGTTTGCGAAAAAAAGCTGTCGCCAGGATATAGTCAACTTTATGGGTCACACTGTTCAACAGCAGCTGACGGGAACTTGAGATGAGGTAGTCGAAAATTGAAATTGCAAATAGCCCGATTATCAGAACGTGCAGTGTTCCAAACCCACTGGCACTGAAGACCTTGTCTATAATAACCATCGTAAATAATGGCGTTACAAGCGCAAATACCTGAATCAGAAAAGCCGCAATCAGGACCTGAATAAAAACCGACCGGAATTGAAGAATCGTTCGGATCAGCCACAGGGTGTTAAACCTGCCTGAGGGTTCAAAACTCAACACCTTCTGTTCTTTTTCCTGCAGGTTTATCGCTATAGCCTCTCCACTATATCGCTCCTTCAGATCTTTCCCTCTGAAGCCCATCATCTTTTTCAACTGCGGGTCATAAATCTGATGTCCGGCCTTTTCAGAATAGAGTTTCAGCAGGAAGCTCTTATCCCTGCAAATCAACACCGCGGGATAATTAATGGAGCCCAGTTTTTTAAGTGACACGTTCAACACAGAAACCCTTTGTCCAAGACCGTTTTCGATCAGGTCCGGCAAATCAGAGGCGGTAAACGTTTCTGGATTCAACTCTTTTTTTAGGGCAAATATCTGTTCCGGTGAGACCCTGTTTTGCAACAGGTGCGAAAGGTAAAGGAGAAGATGAATGGCCACATCTATGAGATTCGTTGGTACTACCTTGGAAGGAGTTTTAATATGTGGACCGTTAGCCGGTGCCCGCCGGCTAACAACCATTCGTTTTTTAACCGGCTTGATCCGCGCCATCACAATTGCCTGCCCTTTTTTATCGCTATCTGTCATCTCAGTGTTGGAAAAGAAATTTGCAGATATTCCCCTTGAAATACAAAGGACTACAGGGAGAAACGAAGGTACGATTCACAAAGGGCGGATGACAGTTTGTCACTTTGGGGTAGTGTCACCGCCACTGTTCTAATGGATTATAATCAGCATGGCCTGACAGAATCTGGGAAAGGAAGTGTTTGAACCTCAACTAATCGGTTTTTTGCTTGAGAAATACAGTAGAACATTTCAGATGTCAATTTTTTATTTCAATGTTTTAGATCTCCTGTTAAGCCTCTATTCATGAACATAGGCAAGTTCAGGATCAGTGGTGGCCATTTCGGAACAAACCGGATGTCTATTTTCACGCCCGAACTGTTCAAAGATGAAAAAAACAACAAACCGTTTTTGTTTCTAAACACGGATTTCAACAGGCAGGTTCAGGTGCTATCTTTTTTCGAACTGCGCAGGTCCTTAAGCCTGGTATCGGGCTCCCGGTAGCGACCCCAGGAGGAAAGATGGGTAAACGTGGTCAGGGAGAATAACCGGTTGATGGGTGAAACTCTTAACAACCTGGAAAACAAAAAATAGGAAAGGCAGAGAATCGGATAGAAAAGGATAAATTCAAGGGCAAACACGAGGGTTGAGTTTCCTGACCAATCACTGGTCGGCAGATAGGCTGCCAACTGCACCAGCAGGAAACCCGTAACCGGTAATGATACCACAACCATTAAAATGACGGCCCAGCTGTGCCCGGCTTCTATGGCATTTTGCGGACAAAATGCCGCACATTTCATACAGCTTTCACAATTGTACCGCCAGAAAGGCCATTTGACACTGTCCCCCTTCATATCAATGGCCCCAACCGGACAGTTGGTCGCACAGATTCCACAACCATCACAATTCCGATTTGCGAAAAAAAGTTTGGCCAGAAAAAACCGCCCTTTGATCAAATAGAGAAATGAAATATAGGAGAGTAGAATACCCAGAATAACCTCGTACAGGTTGTTCCAGGTGAGCCAGAGCCTGCGACCGTTAAGAATTCGCGTCATGGATGCCCGGGTCCGCACCATGGCACGCCTCCGGATCAGCTCAATACTCTTTTCCCGTTGAATCGGATGCAGGGAATACCAGTTGGAGGGCATATCGGTCGCAGCCGTTCCCCGGACACGATATCCCTTGAAGAACAAAATCAGTGCAATGAGAAAAGTGGCCGTTCCACTGATACCCGGAGGATAAAAGCGACCCAGCCGAAGACCTGCCCGTGTCGCCAGGCAGAAAGCATGGGTCAAGCGCCGCCGCGGCATTCGCAGGGCAAATTTGATCATGTGCCAGGGAGCAGTGAAGCCATGGGTAGGAAACACCATCGCCAGCAGGGTTTCGGTGGATGCGTCAAGCTCATGCGTCGGGTCCGCATCATTAACGGAAACCATCTTCACTTCAACCCCGGAATCGGCAGCCTGCTGTGCCATCCAGGAGGACACACGAAACGAATTGCCGGTACCACTCAGATAGTAAATCACTGCTTTCCGGTAGGGCATGGACACTCCTCAGGCCTGTGCTTTATTTATCTCGACGCTCCACAATCACATTTTCAAGAATTCGAAGCCCTTCTAACGTCTCTTCCTGTGTAATATTTAAAGCCGGAAACAGGCGAATCACCTTTTCCTGGGTAATATTGACAAACAGGCCCTGATCCAGGCAACCGGCATAAATAGCAGCCGCATCCGCCGCATTGTTAAATTCAATGGCAATCAACAGCCCACGCCCACGTACGTCCATAATCAGGTCAGCATATTCCTTCTTCCAGCGATCAAGTTCCCGGAATACCACCCCCGATATCGTATGAACATGTTCGCTGATGTTGTTATCAATCAGGTACCGGATCACCGCATAAGAAACCGCTGTTCCCAAAGGATTGCCACAGTATGTACCCCCATGGTCCCCCATTTCGATTCCCCGGGCAATCTCCTCGGATACCGCAAAGGCGCCAATGGGAAAGCCACCGGCAATACCCTTGGCCATGGTCAGGAAGTCCACCTTGATATCCAGACCATCTATCGCAAACATGGGACCGGTTCTACAGAATCCAGTCTGAACTTCATCAATGATCAGGTAGGAGCCGTTCCGCTCACAGATGTCCGAAACGTTCTTCAAGTAAGCTTCCGGTAAGATATTCACACCCCCCTCTCCCTGTATGGGTTCCAGGATCATGGCCGCAACCCGGTCGTCCATTGCAGCATCCAGAGCTTCCAGGTCGTTGTAGGGGACGAACCGGTAATTGGGCATCAGCGGGTTAAACTTCTCCCGGTGTTTGGCCTGTCCCGTCGCTGAGGCGGCACTGATCGTCCGGCCATGAAAGCTTTTATGGGTCGAGATGATATCGGTTCGTCCCGATACCTTTCGAGCCAGCTTGATCGCAGCATCGTTGGCCTCTGCCCCACTATTCGAAAAAAAGACATATTCCAGTCGGCCAGGCAGGATAGATGCCATCAACTCCAGCAATTTGGCCCTGGGTGGCGAGTAAGTCAACCCGGAACTGGGATTCTGAATTATTTTTTCGGCCTGATCACAGAGAGCCTTCGTGATGGCCGGATTGGCATGGCCAATACAGGTCACTCCCCAGCCAGCCGTAAAATCAAGGTAACGACGACCACCATCATCCCAGACGTAGACCCCTTCCCCTCTTTCAATGGAGATCTGGAGTTTCTTAAAAAAGGGAATGGCATATTTATCTTCAGCGGCGATTGTATTCATTTGCTTACTCGAAAATGTGTAAAAAATCGAATGGGGAACGCACTTTCAGGCCCTACTGGAACTCAATCCTCACAAGGTCCCAGGTCAGGCCAGATATTCGTCCGGTCTATATTTTCTATGGAATCCACAACCCGTCGTGAAAAGTCTGACACTCCGAAATAAGTATTCAAACCGGCGACATGGGCCTTAAACTTCTTCCGGGAGCCAGTCTCTTCGTGTGGACATTGATACTCCAGCAGGGGCAGGCCAATAAAGCCATGCAACCGGCGGATGGTTGACTCCGCTAGATATATCATGGGCCGGATGATGGTCATCCGGCCGCCGGGAACGGACACACATGGAGAAAAACTCCCCAGTTTCCGGTTTTGGATCATGTTCATGAAAAGGGTTTCTGCCGCATCATCCGCATGATGACCATAGGCCACCCGGCAGTCGGGAGCATCTGCCAACATCTCAGAAAGTGCACCCCGTTTCAATCTTGAGCAAATATAGCAGGGATTTTTCGCCGTAGCATCCGGGCCGTCTCTCAGGTCGCTTTCCCGATAAGGCACTTCCACTCTCTGACAATAATCGCTCAGAACAGATGTATCATATTCGGTGGTTCTGACATGAAGCGCTTCCAATTCGAACTGCAGGTGCGAAAACCGGCGGAGATAGGACAGGATGTAGAGCAGCGTTGTGCTGTCTTTTCCACCTGAAAGCGCTACCCGGACGGTTTCGCCGTCACGGATCATCTGGTATTTTCGAATGGCCAGCAGTACATCCTTGACGAACCACTTGCCGAAATTCCGGTCATAAGCGATTGGTTTCACCTGTTACCTGGTCAAACAGTTGCAGAGGGCCCCCTGAATGGCAGCCCTGCTAAAAAAAGTACTTACTGGAGTCCCGTTTAGGCTTCTTTTTTCCAGGATCCTTCTTTTGAGCGTCCGGAACCCGATGAAATTCATCAAACGCTTCTTCATCATAGATCCACCGACCGGGTTTCGACAGGTTTTCCATCTCATTGACCGGAAACCACGGTTTTTCCTTCTTTAGCTGCTCCCTGACAGCATCAAAACGGTCCTCAATCACCACCGCCACCAGTTTAATTTCTTTCACCAGTTCCTCGGGTGTTAACATTCCGAAAATAAACCGTTCCGTTTTGAAATACATCGTCAGGTGCCCCGTATAAGCCACTTTACCGGCGGGGAGGTCCCATGCCCCAAATGACTCACTGTAGTCAACCCAGTGCCGTTTCCAACGGTAATCGGTACTTTTATGCGGCGTATCTTCGGTGTAGTGTTGCTGTACGGTTGCAATATTAACCAGTTGAACCGGACCGGGAACAAATTCATGGATGGCTATATCTTCATACTCCCTGGTATCTTTATCAAAGCGCACAATTGTGTAATCTGCCTCTTTCGGCGTCACAAACTGAAACTGAAATCTCGAAAGATAATGCAGCGGCCGGGTTAACAACGTTCCATTGGGATTTTCCAAACGCTTGGACACTCTCTTTGTGTCGGACAGGAGGTCAGCACTGTAAAGTTTTTTGGTCACGAGATCTTCGGTGTCATTGTACTGTTCCCAGAAAGACACTCCCATCACAATCAGCGTTTTATCCCTTGAAACAGGGGAATCGGCAGATACAATCGGGTGATATACCTGGGAGCTGCAACCCGCCAGAGCCAGTGCAGCAATTAGTAACAGTTTATAAAAAGAGAAGAATCCAGATTTCATTAGAATTTCCTTTTTTTTGATGATCATCTTGCAATTCGGTTACCCTGAAGCAGAACCTGCGGAAACGCCTGTCAAAGAGCCATTCATTTCCATTGACCTTTTTGAAAACCCGACCGATCCGGACAACGAAGACTCTGTCCGGCAGTAATCGGGTTGATGGTTTGTATTATGAATGAACGACCCCGGTTTAATCAATTGATTTATCAGACAGGACCTGCGGCATGACAATAAGCGGGCTTTTTCTGCCAGGGAACCGATGGTTCAGACTATACCAAGCCGAAAAAATATTTTATGCTGGCGTTTTACCAGCTTGTCCATCAATCACACGCCTCGGTCCCGCGTATTTATCAGGAAGTCCACCATGAGAGCCGGTTATTTAAACGTCCGATTAACGTCCATTCTGGCCTTCACACTTGCTGTTCTGTTTCATCCATTTCTGTCACATGCAGAATCTGGAGGAGAACTGGTCCGCCTGTTTGACCCGTTCCCAGCTCATTTCAATTCAGCCGTAACAGATGATTTGTCTATCACAGCTGCTGCGTCAAATATATTTGTGTCACTACTGGAAATCGATGATGAGGGAGGATTTCAGCCATACCTTGCCAGCGAGTGGGACGCTTCTGGGGATGGGATGGTCTACACCTTCCGTCTGGCGGAAGAGACAGTCTTTCATGATGGACAACCGGTCACCTCCAGCGATGTCGCATTCTCGTACCGGACCTTCAGACAGTATCACCCCTTGGGTGAAAGGCTATTCGGCCGGGTGGAATCCGTCGAAACCCCTGATCCAGGGACATTTGTGATCCATCTGACCAAACCTGACCCTGCGCTTCTGTTTGGCCTTGCCTGCCCCTTCATGCCGATCCTGCCCGAGCACATTTATGGCCCGGCGGAGATCTTGAAAAACCCGGCAAATGTCAAAGCGGTTGGTTCTGGTCCGTTTCGGGTTGTTTCCTTTCAAGCGGGGGAAACATTTACGTTGGAACGTTTCGAGCAGTTTCTGAGACCGGAAAGACCCCTCCTCGACAGAATCATCGGGCGCGATGGAAGTGACATCCAATCGGCTCTGTCCGCGATAAACGATGGCGACGCTCACCTGTTTACTTTTGTGGACACCGCAAAAACAGCCCCTGTTCTATCTGAAAACGACAAGTTCTCGGTCACTTCAAGCGGATATGAGAATATGGGTGCCATGAACTATCTGGAATTTAATCTTCGAAAAAAGCCACTTAAAAACCGTGAAGTACGCCAGGCAATTGCACATGCTATGAACCTTGAATCCATCAACCAGACCCTTTTCAGAGATTACGCAAAACCCCTGAACAGTCCGATGTCCCCTGCCAGCGCATTTTTCAAAACAGGGACCGTCCCCTATCCAACTGATATCGAAAAAGCCAAACTGCTTCTGGATGAGGCCGGTTATCCCCTCAATAAAGATGGTATCCGATTTGAAACGCATCTGACATGGGCTCCGTCTGAAGCCCATCATCAAACAGCCATTCATATCCAGTCACAACTGAAAAATATCGGGATCGACGTCATTCTTGATCCCCCTCAGAGCTATATTGACTGGTATATACAGATCGCCAAATGGCAGCATCACATGACCCTCTCCCGGGTATTTTCCTGGGAAGATCCCATCATTAACCTCCACCCATTATACAGCTCCAAATTGATTCGCCATCAAGTGGGGACCAATACTGCCGGTTTTCATAATGAACAGGCGGACGTATTGCTGGAAGCTGCAGAAGCCGAAACTGACGGTGACATCCGCTCCGGATTGTATCAGCAATTTCAGGAACTGGTTGGTGAAGAGCTACCGCTCTTTTTCATGAACTCGCCGCCTTTCCTTACCATTTTTAATCCGGATCTGTTAAATATTCCACTTACCGGACGCCAGGTCATCGGCCCTATGGATCGTATTTCATGGAATGATAATTAGCGAGAGTTGAGCACCAGAGGGGGCTTTGAATCGGGCAGAAACAGGAGGTAATTTCAGGCGGCACTGCGCCAAGTCGTTTTATAACGGCATGAAATTTCAGCCTCTGTGTTCGAAATACGCATCCAGGGTATCTCTCCAAAGGCTGAAATCAATTCACTTGCAGGCCGAACACGCACAGAAGCTATGGCAACAACTCGATCGAATTGGCTTTATAACGTGACAGGGGTCTTCTTATATAAAGTGATCTAAATAGAACAAGTTAATGACATTGACTGATCTATTCAGGCATCTAACATGATACCCTTACGGCTTCGGCAATATGGTCTGTTTTCAGAAGGTCCTGAGATATCTACTCAGCAGCACTTTGCGTTTCCTCTGCTGACTCTTTCTGAACATTTTTGGCAGCGGGGCCCTTTTCCCCTTCTTCGATTTCAAAGGAAACCCGTTCCCCCTCACCCAGCGTTCTGAAACCCGGCATGGCGATCGCTGTGTGATGCACAAAAATGTCTCCTCCCTCATCACGTTGAATAAACCCAAACCCTTTCTTATCGTTGAACCACTTCACTGTTCCTGTCGGCATAATCGTTCCTTCCTTTAATCCATTAATCGCTTACGCATAGCATTATTTCAAAATCATAACCCTCGAAACCAATACTATAACTTGTCAATTCAAGATTGAATTCAAATGGCAACACTGGATAAATCCAAGTAAGAGCTTTCATAAAAACAATTAAAAAAGCAACTGATTTTTTAACTTTTTCCGATAGATAGAATTGATAATACTATATATCAGCTAGATACATTAGTATCACCGCTGAATTCAGGCTAGAACCGAGTTGAAAACGATCCGATTTTCAAACCCATCAATACTCCTTTATGGAAGCAAAACCACCAATGAGACCTTATCAGCGAATAAAATGGAGATATGGAAACATAGGAAAGGAGGGGTGGAGATGATGATTATTCTCCTTCAACAGTGTACCGGATAAAATCAAGTACCTGTTTCTTTGATACCAGGCATTTCCCTTCGTCATCTGTTGGTAAAAGTGGCACATAATACTTCTCAAAAAGGTTATTGCGGGCCTTGATCTTTCCGGCATCCATCAGGAATTGCCGAATTTTCTCTTCAGACACCTCTTTGTCCCTGGCTTCAGAGGCAATAAACGGCTCAAAATCAGCCATGTCAGTCAGCGGTTTTTGCCAACCTTTGTTAGCAGCTTCAGCCATCATGATTGTCCGTGTGATTTTTTCTGCCAATTCAACATACTCCTGCCGATGTTGATCCAGCCAGTCTGCCGGAATCACTTTTTTTATTTCATCCAGGTTCATCAATTCCCATTGGTTCGCGTTACATTCATCCTGGCAGCTTCACCAGTCGGTGATATCAATGCCACTGCTCTCAATCCAGTATATTTCCGATCTGCCGTTTTCACCTTAATATAACTCAAGGTATGGTCATTTTTTTTCAACCTGAAATCCGCAGGTGATTTTGGGGTAGGGCGCAGAATAGCGGGTTCCACCTTGTTTTCATGCCGGAAAAGGGATAGGATGAGCAGACCATTGACGCAAAAATTATCTATTAAACAGAGATCAACATGAAAACCATCGGTGCCCACGTCAGTATTGCAGGAGGGGTTGAAAACGCTCCATTGAACGCCAGTGAAATCGGGGCCAAAGCCTTTGCCATGTTCACCCGCAATCAGCGACAGTGGAAATCCAAGCCATTGACTACTGTAAATATCGAGCAGTTCAGGGAGAACTGTTCCCGCTGCGGCTACGAGTCCTCGCATATCCTCCCCCATGATGGCTACCTCATCAACCTCGGTCATCCCGAGAAAGAGGCCCTGGAAAAATCCAGGGCAGCGTTTCTGGAAGAGATGATGCGGTGTGAACAACTTGGACTCTCCATGCTCAATTTCCATCCTGGAAGTCACCTAAAAATAATTGAGCCTGACGTTTGTCTTGCCACCATTGCTGAATCGGTCAATATCGCGCTGAATTCAACAAGTGGTGTAACAGCCGTTATCGAGAATACGGCGGGCCAGGGCAGTAATCTCGGCTTTGAATTTGAACACCTGGCGGCGCTGATCGATCAGATCGAAGACAAATCGCGGATCGGGGTCTGCCTGGACACCTGTCACACCTTCGCTGCCGGCTATGACTTGAGAACCCATGAGGCCTGCCAGGATACCTTTGCACAGTTTGACAAACTGGTTGGTTTTAAATACCTGAGAGGGATGCATCTCAATGACTCAAAAAAACCGCTGAACAGCCATGTAGATCGCCATGAAAGTCTCGGCAAGGGCGAAATAGGAATTGAAGCATTCCGGTTTATCATTCAGGACAACCGCTTTGACAACATTCCCCTGATTCTCGAAACCATTGACAGCAATATCTGGAAGGAAGAAATCCAGATGTTGTATAGCTTTGCCTGATTTAATCAACCTGAAGAAAAGGTCCATCTATGACAACCCAACAACCGCCTGCCCCTATTCCCTCAGCAACTATTATCGTAGGAAGAGAACGCCCGCAGGGCTTTGAAATGTTTATGGTGGTCCGGCATCATCAAATTGATTTTGCATCAGGAGCTCTGGTTTTCCCAGGCGGCAAGTCCAACCCGGCGGATCATGAACCCGAAATCCGGAAGTTCTGCGCGGGTGCAGATGCGCATAGTGATGATGACCTCGCTCTCCGGGTTGCTGCGATCAGAGAAACCTACGAAGAGAGTGGCATCCTGCTGGCTGTGACAGCCGATGGGGGTGAGCTTGTATCAGGTGAGCGGTTAAAGGGAATGAAACATTATCGGCAACAGTTGGTTGATGAAAAAATTGGTATTCTGGATTTTTTGAAAGCGGAGTCGCTGATACTGGCCATCAACCACTTGACTCTGTTTGCCCATTGGATCACACCGGAAATGATGCCCAAACGATTCGACACCCACTTCTACCTGGCCAAAGCCCCTGAAGACCACCTGGGCGTCCATGATGGTCTGGAATCAGTTGATTCCCTTTGGATAACCCCCAGCCAAGCGCTAGCCGAAAATGAAGCAGGAGATAAAACCATCATCTTCCCAACCCGGATGAATATCCAAAAGCTGGGACGCAGCAATACGCTATCCGAAGCCATTGACACTGCTCGGAATAGTGACATCGTCACCGTTCAGCCATGGATCGAAAACCGTGATAACGGTCCCCACCTCTGTATCCCCGAAGAAGCAGATTATGGGTTGACGGCAGAGTCCCTGGAAAAAATCATCGGTGAGGCAAAACAGGGTTGAGTTGAAGCAGGTGGTAACTCAGGCATCCGGCTGGTATTCCCGGGGACGGCCAGCCGAGAAAATAGCCACAATCGCCAGCAGGTAGAGCCCGACGTATAGCTGCAGGGCTATCTCATAACTGCCAGTATAGTCATATACCAGACCGGAAATGATGGCTCCGGACCCGGCTCCCAACGCCTGAAAAAAGGTGACAATCCCTATGATCACACCGAAAGAGACCAATCCAAAGTAGTGGCCGACCACAATCGGCAACAAAACGATGTTTCCCCCCATGGCAAACCCGAAAATAAACACATAGGCCCATACGGAAACCATGGACGACGCATAGTACAGAACCAACACACCCAGCGCCTGTAAACCGAAGCAAAGCAAGGCAGCCAAATGGACCGGCACCAGTTCAGAAATCCGGCCGAAACTTAACTTACCGACCCCGCCCAGCCCAGCCGTAAAACCAAGCGCCGCAGCTGCAACCGTTCCGGAAACCCCGACACCCATGACAAGCGGCATCTGGTGCTGAAGGACGCCCATCTGAGCAGCAGGCGCCAGGATAAATGTGGCAACAATAGACCAGAAAAAACGGGACTTCAATGCTGCCTGCAGCGGCCAGCCACCCTCCAACGGCGGGCCCTGAGCCGACAGCTTATCTGCCGGGGATTCGCCGCTGACCTCCTCCGGCAGATCATTGTCCGGTAATAGCCCCATGTCCCGAGGGTTGCCCTTGATCACAAACAAAGTGACCGGCAAACCAATCACCCAGACAAGAATGCCCATAAATACAAAGGCCGTACGCCAGCTGTATGCAGTGTTCATGAACTCGATAAACGGCGACATCACCAGTCCACCCACCGATATCCCAAGCATAGACAGTCCCAGGGCTGTTCCCCGACGTCTTGTAAACCAGCGAGCCAGAACCGTACTGACCGGCACAAACCCGACGCCCGCTGACATGAAAGCAACCAATGCGTAAGCCAGGTAAAAATGCCAGAGGGCTTGTATCAGGCTGACCAGAATAAACGAGACGCCAAAACCGATCACGAACAGGGTCATGACCCGGCGGGGACCGAACCGTTCTGTCATGTAGCCAACCAGAGGGGCCATGATACCGTTGACCACCAGGTAGATAGTCATGGCCAGGGATATTTGTGAGCGACTCCACCCGAAGTCCGTCTCAAGTGGATGGATGAAAATACTGAAGGAGTAAAAACCGGCCCCGGCAAAAAGAAACAACAATAGAAAACCACTGAGAACAATCCACCAGCCATAAAATATCGGCCGTTTTTCAACACCCGGTGTATCCATGTTTTGCCCTCAACCGTTCAATTTGAATAAAGTCAACATCCCAATAAAAAAAAGCCGTCTTATCGATACAGGGATAAGACGGCTTCGCCTATCCGGCGTCTTCAGGACCGCCGGTTATCTGTTACATATACTAGGTGTTCTGTCTACATTCCACCAAATGCTTCATCTGAAATATCGATGGCGGCTGATGACATATCCAGAATCGTTTCCATTCGTCCCATGCTGGTCGGTGCGATGGTTCTGATAAAGAACTCAGCTGTCTTGACTTGTCCTTCATAGAAGGCAAGATCCTTCTTCTTTGGATTATCCGCCAGCTTCTGAGTGGCAGTAACTGCCCGCCAGAGATTCATCCAGCCCATAATGGTGTCACCCATTACGTCCAGGTAAGGAAGTGAATGAGCAAAAGCAGTTTTATACTGAGGGCTCATGGCATTTTTGCCTAAATGAGCTGCTACTTCACCCAGCTTGTTCACCATAACCTGCAGTCTTTCGCCCAGGTCAGCCAGTTCTGGAAGTGCCTTGGCGTCGTCAATGGTTTTCTGAATTGCAGCCAGGAAGGTCATGAACACCTTGCCACCCTGCATGCCCATTTTCCTTCCAAGAAGGTCCATAGCCTGAATACCGCAGGTTCCTTCGTAGATGGAAGCAATCTTACAATCACGCATATACTGCTCAGCCAGGTAGTCTTTAGTATAACCAGCGCCACCGAAAACCTGTACGCCCTGGACACAAACATCATAGCCACGGTTTGCCAGGTAACTCTTGATAATCGGGGTCAGCAGTTCAAAGATTCCGTCAGCCAATGCACGCTCTTCTTCTGTATCTGCAATCTTGGATGTTTCTTCCTGAACCTCCATATACTGATAGAAACTGCGCATGCCGTTCACATAAGACTTCATCCAGAGCAGGTTTCTTCTGACATCAGGGTGCTTGATAATCGTCACAGCCTCAGCATCGTGAGGTTGTCCCAATTCACGCATCTGAACTCTTTCCCTGGCATAGTTAAGAGCCAGTTGATATGCCGCAGAGGCGTACGCAAGTCCTTGAAGACCGGTGTGCATCCTTGCACCATTCATCATGTTAAACATGATTTTCATTCCCTCGTTCTCTTTACCCAGCAGGTAACCGGTACAGGTACCCTTGGCTCCCATGGCCATGCTGCAGGTAGAACTGGCGACAATCCCATGCTTGTGCTCAATACCGGAACACCAGATATCGTTGCGGTCACCCAGGCTGCCATCCTCATTTACGAAATACTTGGGCACGATAAAGATTGAAATCCCTTTTGTTCCAGCCGGTGCGCCTTCAATACGAGCCAGAACCGGGTGGATTATGTTACTGCACAGGTCATGCTCTCCACAGGTGATAAAAATCTTGTTTCCACTCAGAGAGTATGTTCCGTCATCGTTCTTGACAGCTGTTGTCTCCAGAGCACCAACGTCAGATCCGGCATTGGATTCTGTCAGCAGCATGGTGCCACCCCATTCGGCGGAAACCATTCTCTTGACATACATCTCTTTCTGAGCTTCCGTTCCATAAATCTGGATCATCGCTGCTGCACCGGCGCCCATGGACACATAACTGCTCAGCGCCCAACTGGCCGCCATAAAGTACTCGCTCACTGCGGCAGCAACGAAGGCCGGGGCACCCTGACCACCCATTATCTCGGGAATACCCAGATTTCCCCACTCACCTTCCTTCAGCAATTCAAAAACCGGCTTAAAACACTCAGGCGTAGTCACAACACCATTCTCAAACTTCAGACCCACATCGTCACCCTCTGCCATGGTCGGCAACATTTCCTTGATCGCAATTTTGCGGGCCTCTGTTAAGATCATGTCACAGGTCTTTTTATTGAATGCCTCATACTTCTCATTCGCCAGAAATTTCTCATTGTCAAACTGTTCCCACATCACGAAATCGAAATCCCGTTTTTCTGCCAATACTTGTGCCATCTTTACCTCTTGTAATGATTAGGGTCTGATAATTTTATAAAAAAATGCCTGCACTCCATAGTACGTCTTTATGCCCACATTTTGAATAGCGGCAGGCAACTGTGTCAAGAATTATCGAACGAACGTTCTTTTTTATTTGATCATAATCAAGGCCGTTTTTAAAAGAAGCCCGGCTATATGATGGGAGCTCATTTTGCCTGATAGTTTTCGTCCTTGTTCAATAAGGGGCAGATGCTTACCCGGGTAACCGGGGTCAATTGAGATGCTTTTTCTTTACATTTCGGCATTTATCAGTTGAAATGGACATTCGCTGAACGGGATAATTGTCCGAGCGGATAACCCAATTCCCAGCAGCGTGAATTCGTTTGCATCGCATCGTCAATCTCAGTCATAACAGGTTTGGTCGTGTTTTCAACCGAGAAGCGGGCCTTCATTTCAGTTTATGCCCTGTTGTTTTTTCTTTTTTATGCGCCTGTCGCCCATGGCGAGTGGGAGCGTTTAAATCAGGGCCTTGAGCTGGGTTCTTTTTTATCTCCCCACATTTCTGCCGGTGAAACACCCATGATCCGGGTTCTACGGATTGATCTCCAGCATTACGGGATCAGACTGTTAAACGCTTCCGCGAAGAAGGACAAACGCAGTATGACGGCAAGGGAGTGGAGCCGCAAGTATGGTTTGACGGCCGCCATCAACGCCAGTATGTACCAGGCAGACCACATAACCAGTGTCTCCCTGATGAGGACAAAGGGGCATATCAATAATCCCAGACTATCCAAAGACAAAGCAATACTTGCATTTGACCGGAAAGGGAGCAACCTTCCGGAGGTCCGGATTTTTGATCGGCAGTGCGACAACGTCAGTGAACTGAGAAATCGATTTCGGACTCTGGTGCAGAGTATACGCATGATCTCATGCCGGGGAACCAATGTCTGGCAGCGGCAAACCGAACCCTGGAGTACGGCTGCTCTTGCAATAGATCGAAATGGAAAGATTCTGTTTATTCACGTGAAGGTCCCACACAGCACCCATGATCTGATCAACATTTTGCAGGCACTTCCACTCGCAATTGACCGGGCGATGTATCTTGAGGGGGGGCCTGAAGCACAGTTGTTTGTCCAGGGTGACAAAAAATTCTACGAATTCTTCGGCAGCTATAGCGGGACCTTTGCTAATACAACCTCCCCCGGGTACGCCTGGCCCATACCCAATATCCTCGGCATCATTCGAAAACCGACTAACAGCAGCGGCAACTAGTTCAGAACACCTGAAGAGAAGATTCAAATAAATAACTGCCTTTGTTGCTAATTTGGGATCTCATTTGCATGCACTATTAGGAAGTCCATAGATCAGAAGGCAGGCAATCATCTGGAGAACATTGGCGAAATAGTTATTGCCAGCGCGCCATGTGGCATTCAAATCAGTCAATCAATCAAAATAGAGGGCCATGGAAAAACCCTGGACAGTAAATACAAACGGTAATGTAACATGACCCTACTTTCTCGCGTTCAAATTTTTGGTTGCCTCGGATGGATTTTGATCACGACCTCTGCGGTTTTCGCCTACGAACCGACATACAATGAGATACGGATCCAGAAGAAACGATTGGAATCCTTCTGCAAACTCAATGACAATCAGCGCAGCTATGATATCTGCAAGCGGTTTAAATCTTTGAAAGGCAAGCTTCCCGAGCAGATCAGTGAAATTGATCTTTTTAAAAGGGTCCAGGAGCAGAATACCAAATAGAGCCCTACCTGCAAGCCCTCCTCTTCCACCCCGATTGATATGACACAGCGAAAGCTGCTGCCCATGTCAACATTGCCCATCGGAAAATCATCTTGTACTCTCTGCCAGAATTCCGTTAGTATTAAAGCACAATCCATATCTAAGGGTCGGCTCAGAAATTACTTGGGTTTCTGTCTGCAAAATGTCCAGTTTTTATAGGACTTTAGCGGACAGATTATGCCAAGTAATTTTTGTACGATCCCTAAATCCAGATACCCATGCATAATCACGCCATGTTTAACATACTGGTCATCGACGACGACTCACTGTTCACAGAAAGCATAGAGGACTACCTGAGGGACAACGAGTATGCCGTATCCACAGCTGAAAACGGAACTCAGGGACTTGCAGCCCTTGAACAATCCCTGCCGGATGTTGTCCTGGTTGACCTGAATATGCCTGATATGAGCGGTTTGCAGGTACTGGAGGTGATAACCTCCCGCTATCCGGAAATTCCGACCATCATGATTTCAGGGACAGGGATCATCCAGGACGCTCTTGAGGCTATGAAGAAAGGGGCCTGGGACTTTATCACCAAGCCAATTATGGATTTCAATGTCCTGGACCATGCCATTGGCAAGGTTCAGGATCGGGTATTGCTGCTTCAGAAAAACCGCAAATACCAGACCCACCTGGAGGCAACGACAGCAGAATTGCAGATAAGTAACGAGAAATTGCTCACTGAAATTACTGATAGGGAAAAAGCTGAAAACATAATCCGGCAGAGGGAGAAGGAATATCAACTGCTGATGGAAAGCTCCGGTTCTGCGGTCAGCTATCTGGACAGAGATGGCCGCTTTCTGTTGATCAACAGTCTGATGAGGAAGATCATCGGTCGCAACAGGGAGCAGATCATCGGTCAGCATCTAGCCTCAGTCTTACCGGAAGCCATGGCAGAAAAGTATCACCGGCGGTTTCTTGATGTATTGCAAAATGAACAGAGTACCGAATTTGAAGACCTCGAAGATACAGCGATGGGTCCGCAATGGCTCCAAATAAACGTGCACCTTGTGCGGGATATTGATGACAAGATCAAGGGCATCCAAGTCATCGCAACTGATATCTCACGGCGAAAACGTCTGGAAACCCAACTGCTCGAGACCAATAATAAGCTGGAGGAAAAAGTCCAGTTACGCACCATGGAGTTGCACCAGGCTATGGTTGCGGCAAAATCAGCCAACAGAGCCAAATCCGAATTTCTGGCCAATATGAGTCACGAACTGCGAACCCCGCTTCACGGCATCCTTAATTTTGCCAATCTGGGCATCGACCGAATCGACCGAATGGATAAGGCAAAACACCTTGATTTCCTCCAGGAGATTTATGGCGGTGGTGAGAAACTGCTGAACCTTGTTAACAATCTCCTGGACCTCTCCCACCTGGAAAGCGGAAACATGTCATACAATTTTGAGTATCAACCTCTTTCTTCCGTCGTTAAGGCGGTTATAACTGATCTGGCCCCTTCATGTGAGCAAAAACAGATCAGTCTTGATTTTGCAATGCCGGGGTTCGATGACAAAGCGGTTTTCGATGAGCAGCGGATATCCCAGGTCGTTGAAAACCTGATATCCAATGCACTGACATACTCCCCCACTGCCAGTCGAGTTCAAATCAGAATATATGAGGATGACAAGAACCTGACCCTTTCGATTGCCGATCAGGGGGTGGGGATACCAGAATCTGAAACCTCCGATATTTTCGATAAGTTTGTCCAGAGCAGTCAGACAGATAACGGTGCCGGTGGAACCGGACTCGGCCTACCCATTTCATACCAGATTATTATGGATCACAAAGGCCTGATCTGGGCTGAAAACAATGTGAGTAGCGGCGCCACCTTCAGTTTTTCGCTACCAAAGCAGTACCAGGTTAAAAAGAAACTGGGTGAAATCCTTCTGGATGAGAACGTCATATCAGAAGGCACGCTATACCGGATGCTCAAAAAACAGGAAGGGCACTGATTCTGCTAATTTGCAGCAGTGGGTCAGGACGACCCTTTTTTATCAAATAGTTCGGGTCGGGCAGCCCTTTTAGATTTTGCCCACTTTTCAAAGTCATCATCAATTGCCTTTTGACTCTGTTCCATGACATCAACCAGCCGAGCCTCCTTGTTGCTGCACTGCGTACACTCATGAAATAGAGCCAGTTGCCCTTCATGGATCGATCCGTTCATATTGGCCGGATCAATTTCCGCCTTGCACTTCTGGCAGAACAGGTTTTCTGTCCATTCTGCCTGCTCCGTTTCTGATAACTGATTCCAAAGCTCCAGTGCCTCATCCGTAAAATTCATAACTCTCTTCCTTATTCATTGATAAAAACAACAGCACCAGCGGTTACCGATTGAGAAACCGCAGGGTTGTTAACAGGTATATCTGTAACGCTTCAAACAGTTCATCGATATCCACATACTCATCTGTCTGATGGGGCACCAATCGCGGACCGGGACCATTGACCAGGGATGGGATGCCCTTCAAATCTCTGAGAAAAGTACCGTCCGTTGCACCAGGAACCCCGTTATAGACAGGCTCCCTGCCGGTAATATCCCGGTACGCATCAGCAGAGACAATGACGATGGGCTCATCTTTTTCCATACTGACCACCGGTTTATCAGCGATATAGTCTATTTCTGCATTGAAATCCGAGTCTTCCAGGGCCAGGGCATTCAAAATCTCCTGCAACTGGATTTTAACCGTCTCATGATTCTGGCCGGGAATTGTTCGAATATCAACATAGGCCAGCGATTCGGCAGGCATGACATTCAACTGTGCCGGTTCACCCGCCGGAGGGGATTGCACAACAGTGAAGGTCACCGATGGCCAACCCAGGAATTCATCTTCGCCGCAACGCGCTTTCTCAGCCTGTTCATAAGCCTCAAACGCCAAAATGATTCGCGCCATACGAATAGTGGGATTGATGCCGGCCAGCGGCATCGCACCATGTGCCATCTTACCCCTTACCCTGACTACTGCTCGCAGCGCCCCTTTCATTGATAGACAGAGCTGATTTTCCTCTGGTTCAGATACCAGGCAGGCATCCACATCATCCGCATGCCCTTTTTTGATAAAATCCTGGATTCCCAGCATCATATCCTCTTCATCACAAACCAGGCCCAGTCGCATTTTCCCATTGAATTTGACCCCTGATTTCATCATTGCTTTTATTGTCAGCAAATTAACAGCCACGCCCGCTTTCATATCGCAGGCGCCCCGACCGAAAATCTTCCCGTCATGTACCTCAGCGCCGAAGGGATCAACCGTCCAGAGGTCCGGGTTGCCTTCTGAGACCACATCCATATGCCCTTCAAACATCAGGCAGGGACCAGGCGTTTCTGAATCGATGGTCAAGATGATGTTCTCACGACCGGGGAGCACCTCTTCAATCAAAGGCTCCACTTTCAGTTCCCGCCGAATCCAGTCAGCAATAAACCTGACAACCGCGGCCTCTGTATTCCCTGTCTCCGGACGAATAACTGAATCAATCCGGACCAGATCCCGAGTCAGTTCAACCAGCTCTTCCCGGTCGATAGTGCTGAGCAGCTCCTTTTCAGTATCGTTTATCATACAGACGCCCTTTGTAAGAATTGGGTTACAACCTTCTGTTCAATGTGGGTCCTCTTATTCTGGCGAAACACGGAAAAAAGTCAACCATCGATTCAAGGAGCCGGGCTTTTCAATTCCGGGCAAGATACCGGCTGTATTCAGCCATCTTCTGTAAGGCTCCCACCGCCCTTTCCGGAGTCGGGAAGGAGAGAATGCCGTATTTCTCCATAAACTCCCTGTGGGAGAATTGGGATCCCATTGAAACTGATACAATCGGCTTCCCGGTCTGCCTGACCAAGTCGGCGATCAATACGAGATTCGGATCCGGTTTCACGGCGTTTTCCTCTCGCAGATCCCTGATAAACTTGACAGTCTTCATGAGTTCCTCGGGGCCCTCCAGATCGTCAGCAACCTGGTAGGAAAAAGACTGCAAACCAGCTCCCAGCACAATCACCGCATCGACGCCCTTCCAGTCAACCAGCATTTTCAGACAGGCAGGCAGGGGGTCGTTCATAATGGTCGCCACCAGGTCAATGGGATTCCCCCGGTTCCAGTATTCAGGCAGAATCTTGTCAATCTCTCTGATGAGTGTATCCGGCAGAGGAGGAACCACCAGTCCAGACTGTTCACAGGCATCGGCTGTTAAAACCCCCCATCCGCCACCACGGGTGATAATTCCCACTCGATTTCCGGCGGGCAACGGTGAGTTGGCGAAGGATTTGGCAAAATCGATCAATTCGAGGCTTGTTATGGCTTCCACAATCCCTGCCTGGCGAAATACACCCTGGTTGATAGGCGCGGAACCAGCCAGAGAACCACTGTGCGAAGCTGCGGCTTTGGTTCCGGTTTCGCTCTTTCCACCCTTCAGAAAAACCACCGGTTTTTTCAGGGTGATCTGCTTTGTCACTTCCAGGAGATCCGTATCCAGTTCAAAACCCTCCACGTACCCCATAATCACCTTAGTCGCTTCATCAGCAGCAAAATACTTGAGGTAATCAACACAGGTAATCTGCGCCTCGTTACCACTGCTGACGAATTTCGAAAACCCCAGGTTCTCGTGAATGCCATAGTCCATCATCTGCACACCCACATTGCCACTCTGAGAGAACATGGAGATTGATCCGTGCAACGGCATCAGGGTCGGCATCAACGCATGCAAGCGGGATTCAGAACTGAAGATCCCCATGGTATTGGGGCCGACGATTCGAAGACCCTGTCTTTCCGCTTTGGCGACGATTTCCTTTTCAAGCGCAGCCCCTTCTTTTCCAGCTTCACTGAAATTGGATGTCACGAGAACAATATTCCGAATCTGTTTGGATGCACATTCATCTATCACCGGTGACACAAAGGCCGACGGAATAGTAATAATCGCCAGATCGACAGACTCAGGAATGTCAACCACGGTAGGATAACATTTAAACCCGAGAATGGACTCCGCTTTTGGATTGACAGGATAGATCCGGCCTGTAAAACCGGCCTTGAGCATGTTAAGCAGGATGAGATATCCCCACTTACCCGGCGTAGGGGAGGCCCCGATCATGGCAATGGTGTCAGGGTTGAACAGTGAATCGAGATCGGTGTGATTTGTCATATTCAAGTTTGATTGATGGGGAAGACCCCATATTATTTTAAAAGATCGGTTTTTACCTTTCGGAACTGTTCCAGAAAACCTCCCGTTCAATTCTGTGCGGTTCGCCATGTGGAGATATTGATTAAGATTACTCCAGGGTACCATACCGGTCGTTCTGAGCAACACCAAAAACCGTTTTATCCAGAAAGCCACAACGGGTGACCGACGTGATCATGCTGAACAGTATCATGTTTTTCCTTCTGCCGCAGAACGTCAAAGATCAAGGTCTGAGATGAACCTTCTGCATAATTCCACACCACCAGTGTATCGTCTTCATGAACGGGCTGTTCAACAGCTTCCTTCGTCATCACGATTTTTGACAATTTCAACCATCCTATAATAAGATCTCCCTTCGATACAGTATTCAGTCAGTCAAGCCAATCAACAGCAAGTAATTTTCTGACAAACCCCAATATCTATTGAAGCCGGCGCTGGGACTTGCCGGATCAGGGTTAACTCCTTGTTCAGCTTGGTATATGCTGTGTTTCTCTGGTGCCGGTGCTTGATTATTGCTATAAGTACCCGAGCAAACCAACACCAGCGCAGGGTTATCGTTTTCCCGTTAACAAACATACCAACCCAAAATACCAAAGGATTTCATGATTTCAGACGACATTTACAAGCAGGCCTGCGAAATAATCGTAGCTGCTGGCGGCACACCCTTTCCCTTAACAGACACATTGGTCGCTATCATCAGGAAGATTGTAGCTGAGGATGAGGTGGAACTGATCCTGGCCTATAAAGAGAAAAAGTCCCAGACGATGGAGCAGCTGGTTGAGTCAACACAAATGGCAGAATCCGACCTACTGGAAAAAACCACCAACCTGGCTAAGAAAGGCGTGATTTTCAATCAGCCCAACCGCAGTGGTTTAGTTGTCTATCGACTGCTACCGCTGGTAAATGTCGGTATTTTTGAGTACACCTTTATGCAGAAGCTGGTTATTTCCAAGGAAAATCGTGAGCTGGCCGATCTGTTTACCAAACTGTTTGACGAGATGAAAGACCTTGTCCAGGGCTCCTATGACGAATTCATGTCATTTATGGATCACCTGCCGGCAGTGGACAGGACAGTACCGATTCGTGATAACAAAGCCACCGGAAAATCCACCATTATCGAAATCAATGAGACCGTTGAACAACCCATCGATAAAGTTCTGCAGACAAAGAACGTGGCTGACCTGATCGAAAAATTTGATGAAATTGCAGTTGGACACTGCTTCTGCCGGCACTATAAGGATATGATTGAAGACTCATGCAAGCAGACTGATATCCGCGAAAGCTGCTTTACCTTCGGCAAGTCTGCGCGTTTTACAACAGAGCAGGGATTCATGCGCATGATCGATAAAAAAGAGGCTCTTGAGATCCTGCTTCAGTGTGAAGCTGACGGATTGGTGCACAAGGCGTATCACCCCAACTTTGACGTCAGCAAAGACGAAACCAGTGTTTGCAACTGCTGTAAATGCTGCTGCGGTAATTCCATCGACAACCAGATCGGACCCATTGTGAATGCCGCCAATTATCTGGCCCAGGTTGATCCGGAACTGTGTGTCGGGTGTGAAACCTGTATTGGATATTGCCACACCAATGCCATTGCTCTAACTGCCGATGACGTCTGTGAGGTTGATCCTGCGAGATGTATCGGCTGCGGAACCTGTGCGCATTTCTGCCCGGAAAGCGCCATTGAATTGCTTGAATCCGACCGGATTGTCCGCATCGCCCCTGAAAGAGTGCAGTAGTTGCATAACTGTCATGAAATAAAAGATCGGACCAATCGGATTATGGCCACTTCATCTTGATGTCCAGAACCGGGGTCCCATTTATGGCATCCAGACCCTCAACGGTGAGGGTCGTTCCATCGACCTGAAGCAGCTGGACACTCTGGATACCTATTTTTGATAACCGGTAGGGGGTGCGGGATGCAAAAACCCCGACCTCTTTCCCGTCATATCCACGTTTGAACCTGGACTTGACGGGACCAGACTTGTGAAGGTAGTACACCACGGTTATCGCTTCCTCCTCGTCCAACCGATACAAAAACCGCTCTTGTGACGGAAACAGCTCGATTGTTGAGACCAGACTTCTGGCCCGGATTCTGAAATCATGGGTCGCTTCCTCCTGGTTGTTACACACCAGGCCAATCGGGTAGATAGCAACTGGAGACATCTCACCGAAAAGGCATCGGTGGCAAAGTTGTTCCCCATCAACAACAAAACACGCTTCCTGATCGCAACTTGCACCACACCCATCGCAAAGAACCATCGTATCAGGTTTTACCATCCTCTCTCCTGTTCAAAAAAATTCAAAAACCCTCGACTTTTTATCGGCTGACATACCCCTCCTGAAACCCTCCAGGCAGGGATGAAACCTTAATATCAGTCATCCTATTCCAGGGCTCTCAACTATGGCAATGGGATCCTCCCTGATCATATGACAGAGTTTGAAACAGCCTCTATAATATGACACTGGAGATCCTGAAACAGATCGACCAAATGGATGTCAGAAACGGAAAATAGATGAACAATTGGAATAAACGATGGACGCGCAGGCAATTTATGAAGGCTGCTTCATTTCTGGCTTTGCAGCCACTGATTGGTTGTTCAACCCAGGTAATGCCAATGGAAGGGAAACCACTACACCACACCAACAGGGGATTTCGCAACTACCCTGTCACTCCTCCACATGGAACCCCGGGATTTGGCTTCATGTTCAACAGGATGAAGGCCTTTTTCAGAGACCCCGACATTCCATCCGGTCACGTGATCAATGAGGCCCAAGCCCTTACAGACTTCAACAATAGTCCGGATTCCTTGTCGATTACCTGGCTCGGCCACACAGCCTATCTCCTGAAAATCGATAACAAAACACTGCTCCTGGACCCTTTTTTATCAGATCTCGCCAGCCCACTGCCATTGGGACCCAAGCGCTACGTCCCCCCCGGCATCTCCCTGGCAAATCTGCCAACCGTAGACGGCATCATTATCTCACATAACCACTATGATCACCTCGATGCGGAAACCGTGGAAAACCTTGCGGAAAAAGAGAAAATCCAGGTATTCATCCCACTGGGATTGAAATCGTTTTTTACGGAGAGGGGATATACACAGGTGTTTGAACTGGACTGGCACGAATCAGTCGATATGGATGGACTGACCCTGACAGCGCTGCCGGCTATCCACTTTTCAAACCGCTGGATCAACGACCGCAACGAGACACTCTGGTGTTCATGGGCCATCCGCTCAACGTCCGGCAGTTGCTATTTTGCAGGGGACACGGCCTATTCGAGTACCCTGTTCCGAGAAATCGGCCGGACCTTCCGATCATTCGATATGGCCATTGTTCCCATTGGGGCCTATAACCCCCAGAACGTGATGAAATCCGTGCACACAAACCCGGAAGAGGCCATTCAGATCGCAAATGACGTGAAGGCTGATATCATCATCCCATCACACTGGGGCACCATCGAACTCACCGATGAACCGCACTGGGAGCCTCCAGAGAGATACCGAAAATTCGCTCTAAAAAACGGCATCTCCGACAACCGCGCCTGGATCATGAAGGTCGGGGAAACCCGCACGGCATAGATAAACCTTTCGGCACACCACTCAAAATCCGAAGATGCTACGATTCAAAGCCATTGAAAGCAAGAAGGTAAACAGCTGAATGTTTGAATGTAAACGTTCAGCCGTTCATCATGAGACAGAGGGACGGAATTGACTATACCAACTGGATCAGTTCCGGCTTTTTGAAGCGGGCTTTCAGTTTTTTAATAAAACCCCGTCCTATCATGAGCAGCAGGATGATGGTTGATACATATGCAACAATCCCATGTGGTATCTCAGCTCCCGTCGCCTGCCAGTTAGATACTGAAAATCCGGACAGGTCATAAATCCCGTCAACCATCATCCCGAAAAACAGAGAGGTCGCCATGATCGTAGAGAGATAAATGATGGTTGTTCGTTTCCCCAGCAGGCGGGTGACAACCGTTATTGTTGCAACATTGGTAGCCGGACCGGCCAGCAGAAATACCAGGGCCGCACCGGGAGACAACCCCTTCAAAACAAGGGCTGCTGCAATTGGGGTTGATGCGGTGGCACAAACATACAATGGGGTGGCCAACGCCAGCATCACCACCATGGAAAACAGCCCATCGCCAAGATAGGCCTCGATCAGATCTGGAGACAGAAAAACCCCAATCAAACCTGCCAGCAGAATCCCCAGCATCAGCCAGGATCCAATATCTTCCAGCAATTCCCCGAATGCAAACTGCATCCCTGATTTCAACTTATCAACCCTTGATATAACGCCTGTTTCTCCCGCAACGCAGGAGCAACCTCCACTTCAACTGGGTTGCGTGACAGGCTCCCCCACCTCTTCCGAACCCCAGAAGTGAACCAGAACACCTGTCAAAATGGCGGTGAAAAAGGCCGTTACCGGCCTAAGTAAAGTCATCACAGGGTCCAGCAAGGCATAAGTGATAGCCATGGAATCCACTCCCGTTTCCGGTGTTGAAATCATAAACGAAGAGATCGCCCCTTTACCAGCACCTTGCTCCTTCAGCCCTGCTGCAGCAGGCAGCACGCCGCAACTGCATAATGGAATCGGTATACCGATCAACGATGCCTTCACCACACCGGAAAGCTTACCCTTTCCCAGATGCTTCTTGATAAAATCGTCCGGCAGAAAGGCCTTCAACAATCCCGAGACAAAAAATCCAAACAGGACATAAAACGCAGAGTCCAGCAAGACATCCCAGGAGGAGTGCAAAACACTGATAGCTGTTTCAATTACGATTTCCATGATAATGCTCTAGTTCTTAAAATCAGAAAGTTAGATGATAGTTGGGTTAAAGGTTTGAGCAACGCTGATTGAATGATCCTAGTCCTCAAGAACATGATCAAGCCCCTGCTGAATTAACTGGTGAACATGGTCATCATCGAGGCTGTAATAAACATTGCGCCCCACCTTGCGATGCTTGACGATCTTGGACGATCGCAACACCCTCAGCTGGTGCGATATCGCCGATTGGTTCATTTCCAGTATACTCACCAGATCACAAACGCATAACTCGGACATCTGTAAGGCGTTCAATATCCGAATGCGGGTACAATCCCCAAGCACCTTGAACAGGTCTGAAAGCTCTGCCAATTGACGGCTACCCTGCATCTGTTCCTTAACCCGGACCACCAGTTCCTCGTTGGTACAGGTATCCAGACAGATACCGCTTTCCACAGATTGATTCATATCCCCCCCCTTATATATGAATACATGTTCATATATTAATATATAATCTAACCAGAACTGTCAACAGACCAGGTCAATATGTTCGGGTATTGGGAAGGAGGTACCGGTTGAAACCTATATCAGCACAACCGGTAAATATGAGAATAGTAGACAGGAAAGGATTATCAGGTCACCACTGCAAGCTTCCGGATAGCAGCAGTTATCGCCGGGACCACCTCAAACAGGTCATCCACGATGCAATAATCGGCAGTTTTAAAAATCAGGGCATCAGGATCACTGTTAATGGCTACAATGCAGTTCGAGGTGTTCATCCCGGCCAGGTGCTGCATGGCGCCGGATATGCCACAGGCAACGTAAAGACTGGGTGATACAACTTTACCAGTCTGCCCCACCTGATCAGAAGCTGGACGCCAGCCTTCATCCACAACATTTCGAGACGCTCCGACAGCACCTCCCATCAGTCCTGCCAATTCCTCAAGAATACCGAAATCCGGGCCTCCCATTCCACGTCCACCGGAAACAACCACATCGGCTTCTGTCAGATCCAGCTTTGGTGATTCGTCTACGGACAGTTCCAATACCCGCACCTGGGGGACCGGTTCCACCATCGTGAGTGTCGTCACTTCTCCTCTGCCCGCCATATTGTCCACTACAGCTACATTCGGCCGCAACGTCATCATTTTGGGGCTGCCTTCGACGGCAAACTCGGCTATAATTTTCCCACCATAAAGAGGCTTTCTGGCAATCAGACCACTCGCTTCGGCGCGAATTCCTATACAGTCCATCACCAGACCTGCTTTTAAGCCCGCGGCAACCCTGGCTGAGATGTCCCGTCCCAGGGCTGTGGCTCCAAACAGCACCACTTCCGGCCCCCTTTCTTTGACAAGATCATGAATCAGTTTTGCCTGAACCTCCCCCGATTTGTAGACACGCTCTCCGCTGTTCACCACTAGAATATGATCAGCTCCGCATGTGGCTAACTCATTAACATCGGGCATTGAGCCGCTGTCAATGACCACAGCTGTCACATCAGCTCCCCTTTCGTCAGCCAGACGCCTGGCTTCGCTCACCAGTTCGAATGTGACCTTTCGAAACATGCCGGCTGAGGCTTCAGTTACTACCATTAATTCTGGTGACATATCTCTTCTCCTAAATAAGGTCCGTCTTTTCTTTTAATAATCTCACCAGCTCCTCAGCCTTTGCAGCAGCGGTATCTCCTTCAATAACCTGCCCCGGTTTTCTCTCTGGAGCGTAAGCCATGGAAACAATTTTCAAACGGGTCCCGTCGGAAGTGAACTGATCTGCTGTCAGCCCGATTTCTGAAAGTGAGACAATAGTTACCGGTCGTTTCCTGGCCTTCATCATAGCCCTCATATTCGGATACCGAGGTTCATTGATCCCCTTCTGGGTTGTCAAAACAACCGGCAGATTGGCTTCAACCCTTACATATCCGCCATCTATTGTCTGATTGCAGGTAATGGTATCTCCTGTGATCTCCTGTTTATTCACACTGGAAATCAGCGGAAACCCCAGTTGCTCTGCCACCATGGCTGGTACCTGGTAGTGGTCATCATCAACCGCGCGCAACCCGGCCAGCACCAGATCACTCCTCTCTTTCGCAAGTGCCGCCGCAAGAATGGTCGCCGTTCCAAGGGGATCCAGATCCGTAATTTCCGACGTATCGATCCGAATGCCTTCATCCACACCCAGCGCAAAAGCTGTCTTGAGCGAATGATCCGCCTCTTCATTCCCTGCAGTTATGGCAATCACCTTTACATCATCCCGGCTCTCCCTGATCAGGAGCGCCTCTTCTAGAGAATACTCATCATAGGGGTTAACCACCCACTTGATCTCTTCCGCATCAATCGCCATACCTGAATCGGACAGCTCAATTACCGATTCCGTATCCGGCACCTGTTTCAACAACACCACAATATTCATGTCAGTTCTCCCATAATTATTTTGAATCAAACAGGACACAGAAAACAATGAACCAAATCTTACATTTTGGTTCGCTCGTTCTTCGGATCATAGGGCGACCGCAGGTGAGCGGCAGCATCACACATAGCGCCTTCAACCTCCAGCTGGTATTTCCCGGCCCTGACCCAATCAGCAGTAACACCCTCGGGGTTTTTGACATATCCCATACCCACCGCACCTCCAATTTTAAACCCATAGGCACCTGAACTCAGCTCGCCCACATGTTTCCCCTCCCGATAGATGGGCTCATCCCCGTACAAAAGCGGTTCCGGATCATCCAGGGTAAACATCACCATTTTTCTGGTCAGCCCTTTCTCTTTCTGTTCCATCAGCGCCTCCCGGCCAATGAACTCTCCCTTATCCAGTTTAACCGCAAAGCCAAGGCCCGCTTCATAGGGGGTATCGTCCGGCGTAATATCGCTTTCCCAGTGGCGGTACCCGGTTTCCAGCCGCAGAGAATTCACTGCCTGCATGCCAACCAGTTTCAACCCCAGTTTCTCACCCGCTTCCATGATCTGGTCAAATATCGGCAGGGTGAATCCAGTTGGAATGTATAGCTCCCAACCCAATTCACCCACATAGGTCATCCGCAGCGCCCAGGCCCTGGCGAAACCGATATCAATCTGCTGTGCTGATGAGAAAGGAAACGCCTCGTTCGAGAAATCCGCATTGGTCAGCTTTGACAGCAACTCACGCGAATTCGGCCCCATCACCGCCAGAAGTGAATAACCATGGGTCACGTCGGTGATATTGACCTGGGCATCCTCTGGAAAGCGGCGTTTGATATAATCAAAATCCCTGACGGCAGTTCCCACAGCTGTAACCAGAAAGTACTGGTTTTCCGCTATCCGGCTAACAGTGAAATCACTCTCGTATCCCCCCCTTTCATTCAACATCGGTGTGTAAACCACTTTTCCCACCGGTACATCTATATCATTAGCACATAGATACTGCAGAACCCGACCGGCATCCACACCTTCAATCAGGTACTTTCCCATGGAGGAAAGGTCATAGAGGCCGACATTGTCTCGCATCGCCAGATGCTCTTCTCTCTGGTACTCGAACCAGTTGGGACGTCCCCAGCTGTATTGGTGAACCGGGTCAATTCCCTCGGGGGCAAACCAGTCAGCCCTTTCCCAACCGGCAACCTGACTGAAAGCGGCTCCCCTGTCCTTCAGCCGGTCATGAATCGGTGAGCAGATCACTGGTCGTGCCGTGGTTCGCTGCTTGTTGGGAAAGTGATGTTCATACAATATTCCCACACTCTCGGTGACTCGCTCTTCCAGGTAACGGCTGTTTTGCTGCCACGGAAAAAAGCGCCTGACATCCACAGGCCAGAGCTGCTCTTCAGGATGGCCTTTGTCAATCCACTGAGAGATAGCCCTGCCGGCACCAGCAGCACCTGCTATACCAACGGAGTTCATGCCGCAGGCGGTGAAGAAATTCTTGATACCTGGTACCTCACCAACCATAAAGGCGTTATCCGGCGTAAAGCTCTCAGGAACCACCTGCAGATGCCTGATTTCCGCATCTTCCAGGCAGGGAAACCTGTCAAAGCCACACTCCATGAACAGTTCAAACTGATCCCAATCTTCCTGGAGTTCCGTAAACTTGAATTGTTCTGGAATCCCCTTCATCCCCCACGCTTTGGCCTTTGGCTCAAATCCACCCAACAGAATCCCACCGGACTCCTCTTTGAAGTAGGTATAGCCATCAAAATCCCTGACGCAGGGAAAGGCCTTTTTCAGACCCTTGATGGGTGTTGTAATCGCATGCATATGCTCAGCAGCATGTAGCGGCAGGGAAGCATTGACCCATTTGCCCACCCCGCGACTCCACATACCGGCACAGTTGATCACAATTTCGCAGGATATATCCCCTTTTTCAGTGGAAACACCCTTGACGATCCCATTGCTCATGTTAATATCCAGAACCTTCGTATTTTCAAAGATCTGAACCCCTTTCATCCGGGCACCTTTTGCCAGTGCCTGTGTGGTCCCAACCGGATCAGTCTGGCCATCTTCCGGGAGGTAGAAAGCAGAAACCAGTCCTTCGCTGCTCATCAGCGGGCAGAGATCTTCAGCCTCCTGCAGGCTGATCTCATGCATATCAATCCCATAAGCCCTTGCCCGGGCAGCGCCTCTCAACCATTCCCGTCTGCGATCATCGGTCTGGCAGACACCAATAGCCCCTGTTTTCACCCAGCCGGTGGCAATACCCGTTTCGGCCTCCAGTTCTGAATAGAGTCGGGTGGCATACTTCGCCAGGTTTGACATCTCCTTATTTTGCCTGAGCTGAGCAATGAGACCAGCTGCAGCCCAGGTGGTTCCCGATCCCAGCTCTTTTCTTTCCAGTAGAACGACATCGGTCCACCCCTGTTTAGCCAGATGATAAGCCGTGCTGCAACCGACGATCCCCCCGCCGATGATAACGACCTGTGATTGAGTTGGAAATTTTTCTGTCATGTCTTTTCTCCTGAGCTGTTTTTTATGGAAGCGGGCCTGTTTGATCACAGCCATGGAACATTTCTGTCAATGCTGGTTGACGGCTGCCATCCGGTGATTTCGGTCTATTGCTGTTCATTGATTAACGGTTCGATAGGGTTTCTTTTTGCAACAGGCTTGCCAACCGGCTTTTTCGCGATGACAATCTGACGGAATCATTCGGCACATCCAAATATGTTTCAGAAAAAGGGAGTGGAAAGTGCTGCGCTGGCAGTTCATAGCGAAGGAAAACAAAAAGTAACTGCCGGTTCCAAATCAGCCGCTTTTTGTGTTAAATCAATTAAACCTATTTGGTCTGCAGAAATTTATAAAGGTATTTTAGTTGGATGGTTGGCTGAAGGATCGATTGTATTATGTCCGATGCGGGATTGCATCAATAGTGATGCAAAAATGAATAGTTACTACTGCGATGCATCAGTTTCGGTTCGTCAACCGACTCATATGTCTGGAAATGGTTGACTGGCTGATGCCAAGTGCAATTGCAGCCTTGCGCTGGCTGCCATGCTTTTCGATAGCATGGGTGAGCTTTTCCAGTTCAAAGCGGCTGAGGTCTTCCTGATAGGCCCCGGTTGAGGGGTTCTGAGTCGGCAATCGTGTTGAAGCCACACTGGTGATAGAGTCAGGCAGATCGCGACGCCCAATCAAATCCCCCTCTACCATGGTCGTCAAGCGCTTCATCAGATTCTCCAGTTCTCGAACATTGCCGGGAAATCGATGATTTTGAAGCGCTTCCATTGCCGCCCGCGAGATGGTCTTATTGGAGTTGAACTCCCTGTTAAAGCGTTCAAGAAAAAACCTCATCAGGGGAATAATATCCTCCTGTCTTTCCGCCAGACGTGGGACATGAATGGGAATCACATTCAGCCGGAAAAAGAGATCCCTGCGGAAGCTGCCTTCATCAACCATTTGTTCCAAGTTTCGGTTGGTGGCAGCTACAATCCGGGTGTTGATCTTCCTGGATTTCAGTCCGCCGACCCGGACAACTTCACCGCTTTCCACAAAATGTAGAAGCTTCGCCTGCAAGGGCAGAGGAATCTCCCCGATTTCATCCAGAAACAGGGTCCCCCCCTCCGCTATTTCAAATACGCCGGCTTTACCGTCTTTACGAGCTCCGGTAAAGGCCCCTTTTGCGTAACCAAACAGCTCGGATTCCAGCAGAGTTCCTGTCAGGCTGCCACAATTCACGGTGATAAACGGTCCATTTTTGCGATGGGAGAGCTTGTGAATCAGTTTTACTATTGCATTTTTACCAACGCCAGTATCTCCGGTAATGATCAATGGCAGATCAAATTTTGCTGCCCGTACCGCGAAATAGATCACCTCCTGCATCGCCGGACTTTGAACAACGAGCTCCTTCAATTCCGTAATAGCTGCGCCCAGATTGGAAAATTCCGGGCGAAAAGTCCCGCTTTCTTCCAGTACATCTGTCACCTGATTCAAAAAGCTGATGTCCCGGTCATTGACCAGCACAAATCGAAGTTTTCCATGATCATCATGAATGGGTATGGCTGTTGAGAGTACCTTGCTTTTGGCATTTGTCGCAGTAATCAGTGTAACAGGCTGGTTTTGCCTGATCACCTTCAACGTCGCTGAACGCTGGATGAATCCTCTTTTTAACAGGTCCTTCACATTTTGTCCCAGTACATCCTCAGCCTTGAACCCGTTCATCTCTTCGCAGGCTCGATTGACCATCACCACCTTACCCAAATGATCGGTCACAAACAGGCCGTCCTTTGACTGAACCATGATGGCCTTGAAGATCAGGCTGTAGTCATCAGCCCCTAACCCCTGGACACCGTCATTTTCCGAATAAACCTTTATGTCGTCACTCATCACTTTCATTAGTAATATTCCATTTTGCAGGAAGCCCTATTTCGAGGGTTGTCTGACCTTTAGAATGACCCGGACGATTAAACACTGTCAATCCAACAACTGCACGTCAGGCTGAATAGAGATTACATCCGGTTAAAGGGACGCATAAAACGAAGAGAAGCACCTCCTGACGCTCTTTTTCAGGAATACCACCCCACTGATCGCTGAATATCGCAATCAATCCAAGTCGACGACCTTCTTCTTGCCAGGAGATTTCGTAGAAAAGATAACACGATCACTATCTATGATACCATCATTTTAGGCTATTTAATCAGAAAACCAAAACAACATCGGCACTATCAAGAATGCGTTATCAGCCTAAGATCCTTTATACTATTTACACAAAACATTCGTGTACGAATTGTATTGACAACTGTCTCAGATCTACCATAAAACTAAGCTACGAAACAGTCTAAAATTGGAATGGTAATTCATCAACATTGAGCGATAATGGCAAGTAAAAAATCGACGGCACCAAATACCGTACAGAAAATTCCGGATGAAAGATACGACCTGCAGATCCTGCAAGCACTAAGACGCATCATGCGAGCAGTTGACATGTATTCCAAGCGATTGAGTATCAAATATGCCATCACCACCCCCCAACTCGTCTGCCTGTTGACCATCGTTGAAAGCAAGGTGATCACCGTTGCAGCTCTGGCTAAACAGATCCATCTGAGTCCCAGTACAGTGGTGGGAATCCTGGACCGTCTGGAAGACAAAAAACTGATCCATCGAAAGCGGGATACGCATGATCGCCGCCTGGTCAAAATCAAGCCGACAACTAAAGGGAAAGAAGCTGCTAAATCAGCACCTTCGCCGCTTCAGGATAAATTGGTGGAGGCCCTGTCAAGGCTCTCAAACCTGGAACAGGCCGCCATATCGCTGTCTCTGTCAAAAATTGTTGAATTCATGGAAGCCGAAGAGATTGATGCCAGCCCGTTGCTGGCTACAGGTCAGATAAACCGGGCGGAACCGTCACCGAGTCTGTCAAGCGGCGACAGCAACGTCGCAGATAGTTGACAAACTCATATCCGAGTGAAACAATACATAAAAGAATCATTCGTTCACGAATAATTTGAAAATGAATCAATTGAGATGACATCTTCATCTGCTTGAGCCCCTCAAGGGCCTTAACGAAAGATTCCCTCAATGTTTTGCCTCTTCATGGTTCAATCTGATCTGATGGATTTTCTCCACGATAAACGGACTACCGTGTCCACGTAAGGTGCACTGTTAAAAGAGAACAGCTTGATCAGTCACCAACGATACAAACCAACAGCAAAAGCTATATGACAGAAGAAATAATAAGAGTTGAAAATCTCTACAAGGTATTCGGGCATTCACCAAAAGAAGCCCTGAAGCTTGTCGATCAGGGACTGGACAAAGACGCAATCTTCAAGAAAACAGGCATGACTATCGGCGTGCAAGATGCGAGTTTCAGTGTCAATACCGGCGAAATATTTGTCGTGATGGGCCTTTCCGGGTCTGGAAAGTCCACTCTCGTTCGCATGCTGAATCGTTTGATTGAGATAACATCCGGATCGGTTTTCGTCAACGGTCAGAACGTAGCGAAAATGGATCAAAAAGAGTTGACAGATCTGCGGCGAAACAAGATGAGCATGGTGTTTCAATCCTTTGCCTTAATGCCACACCTCAGCGTGATCGATAACGCCGCTTTCGGGCTGGCTCTGGCCAAGGTCGATAAAGACAAGCAGGTCGAACGGGCCATGGAAGCACTTGAACAGGTCGGACTCGAAGCCTGGGCAAACAGCTTCCCACATGAACTTTCGGGCGGCATGCAGCAGAGAGTCGGTCTGGCCAGGGCACTGGCTGTTGACCCCGAGATTATGCTGATGGACGAAGCCTTTTCAGCACTTGACCCCCTGATTCGGACTGAAATGCAGGATCAGCTGCTCAGCCTGCAGGAAAAACATCAGCGGACCATTGTGTTTATCTCCCATGACCTCGACGAAGCCATGAGGATTGGAGATCGTATTGCCATCATGGAAGGCGGCCGCATTATTCAGGTGGGAACCCCGGATGAAATCCTGCAGAATCCTGCTAACGATTATGTACAGGCTTTCTTCAGGGGAGTCGACCCCACCAGCATTCTGGTGGCAGGAGACATTGCCAGAGAGACCCAGACAACCGTTATCAATTTTCCGGGGAAAGGACCCCGCGCAGCTCTTCAGCGGCTGATCAGTCACGATCGCGAATTCGGATATGTGCTTGATAAGTCCAGGCGCTTCCTGGGAGTCGTCAGTACTGATACGCTCAAAGAGATGATCAACACCGACAGCAACCCTGATAACTTTACAAATGCATTCCTGGAGAATGTCGAACCGGTCAATATAGAAGACTCCATGCAGGACATACTGGACGAAGTCGTCTCACGCCCCTGCCCGATACCGGTCTTGGACAATGATCAAAAATATGTCGGAGTGATTTCAAAAAACATCTTTCTCCGCACACTCCAACAAAACACAACGAACTAAAAGACACCTATGAGCTGGTATACTTTTGAAGAAAAAATCATCCCCATGGATGATTGGATCACATTCGGCGTTGATTGGCTGGTCGAAAACTATCGGGAGTTTTTTCAATTCATCAAATTTCCCGTCGAACAGTCGGTGGATGGCATCACCTGGCTTCTACTTGCGTTAAATCCCTGGGTCATCATCCTGATTTTTGCCTTGTTAACCTGGAAATTCGCCGGAAAGATGACCACCTTTTTTACTGTTGGGACATTTATTCTCATAGGCCTCCTTGGGCTGTGGGGAGATACCATGACGACCCTTACAATGGTCCTCGTATCGGTCCTGTTCTGTGCCCTTGTCGGAATTCCGCTGGGAATAGCTTCAGGACGCCGAGACCGGTTCGATACGTTACTGCGCCCGATCCTGGATACCATGCAGACAACACCGGCCTTCGTCTACCTGATTCCGGTGGTCATGCTGTTCAGTATCGGAACCGTTTCTGGTGTCATTGCCACCATCATCTTTGCCATGCCCCCCATTGTCCGGCTCACCAACCTGGGTATTCGACAGGTACATCCGGAACTGGTTGAAGCAGGAGAAGCCTTTGGCGCCACCCCGACGCAGGTCCTGATTAAGGTGCAAATTCCACAGGCGTGGCCGTCCATCATGGCCGGCCTGAACCAGACCATTATGATGGCGCTGTCCATGGTTGTGATCGCTGCTTTGATCGGTGCCGGAGGACTGGGGACTCCCGTCTTCCAAGGCCTGAACAACCTTGATATCGGCCTGGCAACCATCGGCGGTTTGGGAATTGTCCTGCTGGCAATGGTTCTAGACCGGATTACCCAGGGAATGGGGCAGTAACTTGCGACTTGCTAAAGCCTAACCATTTCACATCAGGCATCTTTAAAGATGCCATACCGGTATCGAGTCATTTGACCCGATACATCATCCAAGAACTGAATCTGGAGGAATCCATGAAACGTTTGATTGTCAGCTTGATGCTGATTGCTTTTATTTCAATCCCTGTTTTTGCCTATACCCAAGACCCTGGAAAAGGCGTGACCGTTCGACCGGCTCGAGCCAGTTGGAACACCGGATATTTCCACGAAGCTATCGTTCGCAAGGCATTAGAAACACTTGGTTATAAAGTCAAGCCGACAAAAGAACTGGCTAATCCGATTTTTTACAAGTCATTAACGCTGGGTGACCTCGACTACTGGGTCAACGGCTGGTTCCCCATGCATTGGGCGCAGGTTCCAAAAGACTTCAAGAAGAAGGCAGGAGTATATGGTACCGTTGTCAACGCCGGTGGTCTTCAGGGATACCTGATATCCAAAAAATACGCAGATAAGTTCAATATTAAATCCCTTGAGGATTTCAAACGCCCCGAGGTTAAAAAAGCGTTTGACACAAACGGTGACGGAAAAGCCGATCTCGTTTCCTGCCCTCCGGGATGGGGATGTAACGCTGTAACTGCCCACCATTTAAAAGTGTACGGTCTGAAGAAACATATCAACGCCGTCACAGCTTCATACTCAGCCAGCATGGCCGACACCGTAGCCAAATTTAAAAAAGGACAGCCGGTATTCTTTTACACTTGGGCGCCTAACTGGACTATTTTTAAACTGAAGCCCGGTAAGGATGTGGTTTGGATCAACGTACCCAAAATTATCCCGACAAAAGCTCAGAAAAACTCTGTACCACAGATGACGGTTTCAAATGTTAAAGGGGCTGTGTCAAACCCTATTAACCTGGGATTCGTGGTTGCCGACATCAATGTTGTTGCCAATAAAAAATTCATGGACAAAAACCCGGCACTGAAGTCATTTTTTGCCGCTTTCAGGGTACCGCTCAGTGATATCAATGAGCAAAACACCCGAATGCAGGACGGTGAAAAATCCGCAGCTGACATCAAGCGTCATGTCAATGAGTGGGTTGCCAAGAATCAAAAGCAATGGGATATGTGGCTGGAACTCGCACGAACAGCTGCTGAATAATAGAATACCCTCAGTTCGAAGATCACCAGTACCTTGAATGGGGTACTGGTGAATCCTCCCTCCACAGATTGCCACCTGTTGCTCTGTCCCGCGTATCCATCATAACCATCCCCAAGCCTTGCTTGCGCCAAAATATTCCCTATTAAAAGTACAAGCTAAATCCGGATTGAATAAAGGGTCAGGGGTTTTTTCTGCAGGATTTTATAAAATATTATATAGCATTCTTGACGGCCTACTAATCCGGGACGTATAATTTGATCAGACAAATAGATTGGGAGATGTTCGCCCCTCTTAAAACAGGCCGCCGGTAAGGCACCGTTCAGAGAAGATAACCAGGGCACTTGCCATTCAACTTCAATTAATCAAAGAACAGGGAGAGAGGTAATGTTTGATTTACTTATTAAGGATGGATTGATCGTCGATGGTTCCGGCCAAACAGGATTTGTAGGTGATATCGCCGTAATCAACGGGAAAATTGCTGCAGTTGGTGACCCGGGCAACTCCGAAGCTGCAAAGGTTTTACGACGCAATTAATGACAGCAACAGCATTCATGAGACGTGAATGGAGTACATTAAAAACGGCTGAGTCGAACAACACTGCTGTTCGTGAGATCGTGCAGGGAATACTCAACGATGTTGAAAAAAGGGGAGAAGAGGCCATCCAGGAACTGGCCCGAAGGTTTGACGGCTGGGAAGGAGAGCTTATTCTCAGTGACGAAAAGAAAAAACGACTGATTGACTCGGTCCCGGAAAACCTGAAAAAAGATATCCGATTTTCTTTTGAGCAGGTCAGGAATTTTGCGAAGGCGCAAAAAGATAGTCTGAAGGCGTTTGAAACCGAACTGCCCTAATTGCCCTAACTGCCACCATGATATTCTCCGGCGGAACATCCACTAAACATCTTATTTTATTGCTTTTTAATTTTCTTGATGGGACGGAACTATTTTGTTTGACAGGATACTAGGATCCTAGTATCCCTAAAAGCAGATACGGCAAAACCCAACATTATTTAAGGCTGAATTATTCATGTCACTTTTAAATACCCAACACAGCTGGAGTCTTCGAAAGCAGATTTTCGATTATCTCAGCTCGCAGATTGAGAAAGGGGCATTAACGCCGGGCTCGCTGGTTAATGTTCGACAATTGACAGAGGAGCTGAACATCAGCCGCACACCTTTGCGGGAGGCGTTGGCACAGATGGAGGTACAGGGTCTGGTAACCATCATGCCCCAGAGAGGGGTGATGATTGATGCGTTGAACTATGACCAACTGCTGCATATATTTGAAATTTTGGGTGCCCTGGAGTCACAGGTTTTAAGCACTGTATTTGACCGTATTACACCGAAGTTGATCGAAACCATGGACCGCTTGAACGAGAAGATGGCCCAGGCCATCGTTACTGGCAAGAACAGGCAGTTCCACGAGGCCAATATTCAGTTGCACCGTGTTTTCCTGGATCTTTCCAGTAACGAAGAACTCACAAATTACGTCAGTACGCTCAAGCTGCGCGTATTTGGTTTTGCGGTCAAACGTTATCGTGATCGATTTAAGAAAGAGATTGTCATGGAGCACGAGAAGTTCATCTTATTGCTGCGCTCAAAGGACAAGGAAGCATCAGTGAAATATCTCAAAGAGGTTCACTGGATCTTCAACTATCCTGACAATTTCATTCGAACAGATGAGGTAGTTGCATAAGGTTATCCAGTTCCTGATTGTCAGGAACCTGAGATGTTGTTCCACAGCCGGGGGCTTTCCTTCCGGATTATTTCAATGAACCACTGTCGCTGCTTTGAAGGCATCGATTTCGATTCATTTTTTTAAACACCATCTATCAACAATTACTATTTCAGGAGTCTAAAATGATAGTCGGGGTACTCAAAGAGATTAAAACCGAAGAGAATCGTGTCGCCATGACACCCTCCGGTGCTGAAGTTCTTGTCATAAATAGCCATACTGTCCTGATCGAAAAAGATGCGGGCAATGGCAGTGGATTCACAGACAGTGATTATGTAAAAGGCGGTGCAGAGATTGTTGATACGGCTGAGGAGATTTACAAGCGGTCAGATATGGTTATGCACGTCAAAGAGCCCATCGCGAGCGAATACGACTTGATGCGTGAAGGTCAGATTGTGTTCACCTACCTGCACCTTGCAGCCAATGAGCCGTTGACGAACGCCCTGATCAAGTCCAAATCGGTCTGTATAGCTTATGAAACCATCCAGAAAGAAGACCGGTCGTTGCCATTGCTCATACCGATGAGTGAAGTAGCCGGCCGGATGGCCATTCAGCAGGGTGCCAAATACCTTGAAATGGCTCAGGGTGGTGAAGGCGTTCTGTTGGGCGGTGTCCCAGGTGTTGACCCTGGAACAGTTGTCATACTGGGTGCCGGTACTGTCGGCGCCAACGCCGCCAAAATGGCCTGTGGACTGGGAACCAAAGTCTACCTGCTGGATATGAACCTTCCGCGATTGCGTTACCTGGATGATGTCATGCCAGCTAACTGTACCACATTGATGTCCAGCCCGGCAGCCATTCGCAAGCTGGTGAAGGAAGCTGATGTTGTGGTTGGATCGGTCCTGATTCCCGGTGCCAAGGCAACCCGGTTGGTGACAAAAGATATGTTGAAAACCATGAAAAAAGGTTCGGTACTGGTTGATGTCGCCATTGATCAGGGTGGGTGTTTTGAAACCTCCAAGGCAACCACACATACAGATCCGATTTATGTTGTGGACGACGTGATCCATTACTGCGTTGCCAACATGCCGGGTGCCGTGGCCAAAACCTCCACACTGGCTTTGACCAATGCGACACTTCCCTATGCGCTGCAAATCGCTAACAAGGGATGGCGGGACGCCATGAAGTCAAACAAGGAAATCAAGCTGGGTGCCAATGTGATCGACGGCAAAGTATGCTATGAAGGCGTCGCCAGCGCTTTCAATATGGAAATGGTCGACGTGGATTCGCTACTCTAAGGGTCGGCTCATAAATTAAGTCACTTTCTGTTTGCAAAATGTCAAGTGCTTTGGGGCTTTTGTAAATAGATTATGTGACGTTTTTTATGAACGATCCCTAAGATTCGAGCCTGCAAAAAACAACAGACAACCGCCCAGCGGTTGTCTACTCTAATCCATAGGCCATGGAAAGAAGGGTAATGGGATGCATGACCCGCTGCCCTTCTTCAAGCCCCGCACTCAGATACGATCTGCACGAAGGGCATTGTGTCACAACGAGTTCAGCGCCCGTCTGCTTGATATCCTGTAGTTTAGGATCACGAATTTTCTGCGACAACTCCTTGAAGTCCACAAAAAAAGCACCACCCGCTCCACAACAGGCCCCCGGCTTCTCCATCTCAACCATTTCCGTTCCTTCAATCCCGGACAGTAGTTCTCGAGGAGCATCATTGAGCGTCGACCGCCAATTTCCATGGCAGGGCACGTGATAGGTAACCTGCACTTCCAGCTTTTGTGGCGGAAACGTCAGGCCGATTTTCTGAAGGTAGTCAGTAACCTCAGTTATGTTTGATGACACTTCGATCGCTTTTTCGTACAGCGGATCTTCCTCAGGTATTATTTGCATCAGTTTTTCACTGAAGGTCAGACCACAGGAGGTACAATCAGTCAGGATAGCATCTGCGCCACTGCCTGCCAGAATAGAAAGATTGGTTTCCATCATGCGACGGGCGGTAACAATGTCCCCTTCTACCAGGGAAGGGATACCGCAGCAAACCAACCCTTCAGGAATGGTCACTTCGATCCCGTTGTGAGCCAGTACCTTCATCACAGCATCACCCGTATCCGGGTAAAGCGTATTGGTCCCGCACCCGACATAATATAACACTCTAGCCCGGGTTTTCCCCAGAGGGGGATAGATCCCTGCCGGGTAGAGCTCGTTGAAAGATTGTTTGGGAAGCTTCGGTATCTCTTTTGGCGATATGCCTGCAGCCCGGGCGAGAACCTCTGCCTTTTTCATCACCCCCGACACCCCCCGGTTTTCCATGATCTGCTTCAACACCATTCGTCGGGGCAAACTCATGCGCTTGCCCTTGTATTGTTGATAACGGGCAGCAATCACGATTTCATTCACTGGTACCCCTGCGGGGCAGGTCTGTTTGCACTGGGAGCACAGCAGGCAGCGATCAATGATCTCGAGGGTTCTTTTGGAAACCGGCAGAGATTTTTCGATGAAAACCTCACGAATAATCAGCATCCGCGAGCGAGCCACATGGGTTTCCAGGAGATCCGCCTGAAATACCGGGCAGGTAGCTTCACAGAAAGCACAGCTGGAACATTTATCCATGAGTTCCAGGTAACTGCTGAGATCGTTTAACATGCTTCCCCCTCATCCATCCAAATCTTACCCGGATTCATGATACCCTTCGGATCGATGGCTTTTTTGATGTCACGAAACAGCTGGATCTGCCTTGCGCCCAACTCCATCTCGATAAACGCTGACTTGTGCAGCCCAATACCATGCTCACCAGAGATGCAACCACCATGATCCAGGCCGGATTGAATCAATAGTTTGATCGCCTTCTGCGCCTTCTCCTCCACTTCATCAGTTAAATCGTAAACGATAACAGAGGGGTGAACATTCCCATCCCCTGCATGACCTGACATACCGATGGGAATCCCGGTTTCAGCTGCAATCTTTTCCAGGGATTCGGCAAAACTGGCAATTTGGTCTCTCGGTACGGCAACATCTTCGATGATCACTTTCTTGACCATCGCCAGCAGAAGTGGATAGGCAGCCGTTCGCGCTTTCCAGTAGGAAGCGGCTTCTCCCGCCTCTTCGATGACCTTGACCGACAAAACACCGGAATTCTGACACAGTCTTTTAATCTTCTCGGATTCCTCTTCAATCTGGGAGGGAGACCCATCTATCATCACAAACAGATAGGCCCCTCCTTCGACTTCGAGAGGAGGGGTAATATAGCGATTCATCCCGCCAATCGCACCACTGGGAACATATTCGAGTTTGGCAGGGACAATCTTCTGGGCAATGATCTCAGACACGGTTTCAACAGCTTGTTTGATACTCTCACAAACAATAATGATCGTTCGATCCACCTCCGGTTTGGGTAGGAGGCGAATAGTCACTTTCGTGATCACACCAAGGGTACCCTCGGATCCAGTCATCAGATGGGTCAGGTCGTAGCCTACCGAGTGTTTCACACAGGAACTACCGGTCTGGATGATGGCACCGTCCGGCAGAACCACCTCCAATCCCAGGACATAGTTGCCAGTTGTACCATACTTCACCCCATGCGGCCCACCGGCCCGGGTGGCTACATTACCGCCAAGGGTACAAACCGTCATGCTTTGAGGATCGGGAGGATAGAAGAGACCCTCTTTTTCCACCGCTCGATGGAAATCCGCCAGAACCACCCCACACTCAGCCTGTGCTGTCAGGTTTCCATGATTAATTTCCAGAATTCGATTCATCCGCTTCAGGTCGAGAACAATCCCACCCTTGATGGGTGTGGCTCCCCCTGACAAGCCGCTACCAGCACCCCGGGGCGTGATGGGAATCCGATGTTCACTCGCATAGGCCACCGTTTTTGAAACCGCCCCCACATCCGCGGGCAGCACAATCGCTACCGGTTCCCCTTTGGCAAAATATCCTGTTGCATCCGCCTGATAAGCCAGAAGGTCCTCCGGATCAGCCTGCACAGAATCCCTGCCAACCAATTGTTCCAGATCCCTGATCAGTCCTTTCATACGCTCCTATTTCAATAAAAGAGTCACCTGAATCATTTTTTCGCAGCCATCAGGGCCAGTGAGGTGTCCAGCATCCGGTTGGAAAACCCCCATTCGTTGTCGAACCAAGTCAGGAGTTTCACCAGACGGGTCCCGCTGACCCGGGTCTGGTTACCGTCGATTATCGCGGAGCGGGAGTCGTGGTTGTAATCGCACGAAACCAGCTCCTCATCTGAAAACCCCATAATACCCTTGAGTTGCTTCTCAGAGGCCTTCTTCAAAATACGGTTGACCCGTTCCACATTGGTGTCCTTTTTAACCATGATATTCAGGTCCATCAACGAGACATTGGTGGTCGGCACCCGAATGGCCAGGGTCTCAAATCGTCCGTCGAGTGACGGCATAACCCGGCCAATTCCCTTGTTCAACTCAGTACTGACCGGAATAATCGACTGCAGTGCGGATCGTGTCTTTCGTAGATCCCGATTGTACGCATCAATCACTGGTTGATCATGCATCGCCGAGTGGATGGTCAAGCTGTTGCCCTTGATAATACCCAATTCCTGGTCCAGTGTCTTAATCACTGGAATAATACAATTGGTGGTGCAGGATGCGTTCGAGATAATGGTTTGTTCGGAACCCAGCTCCTGGTGATTGACCCCATAAACAATGGTCGCATCAATGTCCTCATCTGCCGGCTGGGAAAATATCAGGTTTTTCGCACCTGCCGCCAAATGCTTTTCAGCTGTTTGACGGTCAGTATACGACCCGGTACACTCCAGGACGATATCAACCCCTAACGCCTGCCACGGCAACAACTCCGGATTTTTTTCGCAGAATACTGAGATCCTTTCATTCCCAATCATCAGATCACCATCCTCAATCCTGACCTCCTGCTGGAATCGGCCGTGTGTTGAATCGTACCGGGTCAGATGAACCATCGTTTTCAGGTCTGCCAGTTCATTGATGGCAACAACATTCAGCCGTTCCGCATAAAAAGGAGATTCACACAAGGCACGGACAATACACCTGCCGATACGGCCATACCCGTTGATGGCCAGGTTGATTTTCATGAGTATCGATTGGAAAGAGTTAAAGGGGGATATCCAACCTGCAGTAGCAGCAACTCCCATTTCAGCACAAAGAGACTTATAACTTCAGAATAATCGTGTTGCATGGATATGGCAATAGCTATCATTTCGCATTGATTGAGACTATTCTTTTCTACCGTGCAACAGAATCACATTGGATCGGCAGGATCAGATAAAAATGAAAAGTGCTACTTGACATTTTGTACCGTTCACCATAGAATTTCCTCATACCGACAGTCACTTGAATATCAAAAAGAGGAGAACAGAATGGCAGATTATGATGCGGTCGTCATTGGGGCGGGTAACGGCGGCCTGACAGCTGCGGCCACCCTGGCCAGATCCGGGGTAAAAACCCTGTTGCTTGAAAGGCACAATATCCCGGGGGGATGTGCCACCAGCTTTATCAGGGGCCGGTTTGAGTTTGAAGTGGCCTTGCACCAGCTGAGTGGTGTTGGTACAGAAGATTTCGCAGGACCTCTGAAGGGAACTTTCTCTGAACTGGGGGTTCTGGACGATATCGAGCTGGTCCAGATGGAAAACCTGTACCGCATTATATATCCTGGTCAGATGGATATCACACTGAAAGCAGACAAAGCTGCCGCCATAGCAGAGTTAAAATCACACTTTCCAAAGGAAACTGAAAAAATCGATCGCTATTTCGATTTTCTGTACCAGTTTTGTAACGAATGGATAAGTGTGACGATGATGCGGGACCCGGAATCATCCCCTGCCAAGTACCCGATCTATTTCAAATATGCACTCAAGCCAACCAGTTTCGTTTTTGATGAGTATAATTTTTCACCATTACTGAAGACAGCTTTGGATATCTACTGGTCATACATGGGTATGCCGCCTTCAATGCTTCCCTTTGGAGATTTCGCACTGTTGATGTGGGTCTATCTTGAGTTCAAACCCTGGCATATCAAAGGCGGATCTCAGGCCCTTTCCAGTGCCTTGCTCAACTCCTTTTACCAGGCAGGTGGAGAGGCACAGTTCAACTGTGGAGCCAAACAGATCCTGGTCAACAACAACCAGGTTACAGGCGTTATCACGGAAAACGGTGATGAAATCTCAACCAAAGGGATTGTCTCCAATGCCGGAACCTACACAACTTACGTCGACCTGATAGATTCTGCACATGTCCCGGATGACAGGGATAAAGAACTGGGCGCACGGTCGGTAGGAACGTCCGCATTTACCATGTTTATGGGATTTGACTGCGAACCCGCTGACATGGGCATTAATGAGACCACCAACTTTCTGATCACCGGTACAGATGCGGAAGCAGCCTACCGAAAGGCCAGGACGCTCTCTCCGGTTGAATTCACCCTCTTCTCTTGTTATGACGTTGATGACCCAGAATTTTCTCCAAAGGGTAGCAGTCAGGCCTCATTTTTGACACTCAACTATGGGGATCCTTGGTACTCGGTACCACCAGCCCAGTATTTCGATACCAAGTACCAATATGCAGAGGGCCTGTTGAAGATACTCGACCAGGCGTTTCCCAAGTGCAGAGCCCACATAGAGGAGATCGAAGTTGCCACGCCCCTGACACACATGCGCTATCTGGGACATCCCGGAGGTGCCATCTACGGCTTTGATCAATTTGCGAAGGATTCTGAATTGTTTCTCTCACGCAAGTCCCCCATCAAAGGGCTCTATCACGCAGGGGCTTGGTCCGGATCTGGTGGTTTTCAACCCACCTTGATGTCAGGCCAGGCAGCCGCCAGATCAATTATACGCACACTTAAAAACGGATAAGGGGGAAATCATGAGAAAATCCATTAAATCTGAGCTGGAAGGATATAACGACATCCAGCAGGAGATCGAAGCTCTCAGGAGAAACAGCCTGGGCCGCACCGCAGAAAAAGGGATGGTTGCCGAGCTCATTAACCGTCTGCACCCCAAGACCCTGCATCTCAAAGTTGCCAGGACCATCAGGGAGACGTCTTCTACCCGTACACTGAGACTGGTGGCAAGAGAGGGGCATCTCCCGCCATTCGAAGCCGGGCAATACATTAACCTGTTCGTGGAGATAAATGGGGTCCGTAGCAGCCGCCCTTACAGCATTGCCTCTGCACCCAACCAATCAGGGTATTACGATCTAACCGTCCGCCAGGTCGAGGATGGCTTTGTCTCCTCCCACCTAATCGACGGCATTGAAACCGGGGCAGACCTGGAGAGCACCTCTCCGGCAGGTCAGTTTCATCACAATCCATTGTTTCATGGGGATGACCTAGTATTCCTGGCCGGAGGAAGCGGTATCACCCCCTTCATGAGCATGATCCGGGAGGTCACGGATCGTGACCTGCATCGTCGCATCCACCTGATTTACGGATGCCGGACAGAAGAGGATGTTATTTTCGGCGCAGAGCTGAAACAACGGGCACTTGATTTCTCGAACCTCACCCTGAGTCTGGTGATTTCCGAACCAACGGCCGGATATGACGGGCCCAGTGGTTTTATCACAGCGGACCTGATACGCAGCCTCGTGGGAGAGCCCGGGGACAAAATGTTCTATGTCTGCGGCCCGGAAGCCATGTACCAGTTTGTACTGGAAGAACTTGAAAAGCTGAAGATTCCCGGTCGACGAATTCGGCAGGAGGTTTTTGGCCCACCGACGGACATCACATCACAGCCTGGATGGCCTGAGGGTGTGAACAAAGCAGATACCTTCAAGGTGATATTCAATAACGGCAGCCCCATTGAGGCAAGGGCAAACGAACCATTGATGAACTCCTTAGAGCGAGCAGGTCAGGTGCTACCAGCCCAATGTCGTTCCGGTGAATGCAGCCTCTGTCGCACGCGCCTTGTCTCCGGCCTGGTTTTTCAACCCCAGGGAGTCAAGATGAGAAAGTCGGACAGCAAGTACGGGTACATCCATCCCTGCTTGGCATACCCGCTGGAGGATCTTGAGCTGATGCTCTGATCAGTTCCGGGAGATATCATCAATAAGACGACCGGTTATGGATTCCGGGTTTTTCAGGATTTTGGAGCCTCTGGTAATTTTACAGAGGCTGATTTTTCGTTTTTTGGCAATATTCCGTTGGGACATACCCTCTTTCAGATCCCGCATCAACCCCCAGCGGGAAGCAAGGTCCCGCCGCTCGGCATCTGTAAACAGCTCCTCAAATATCGCCTTCATCTCAAGCGGATCCGTTATTTCTGAAAATACCCGGACTACTTCATCCAGATCATCCATTTTTTCCTTTTGTCATCGTTTTCATCAAATAGTAACTGCCTCTCTTCTCAAAGTCGTTTCTTTATGTAGAAACAATAATGCATATACCCGATACTTGTCAAGTAGTCCTGGCATCAGAGAGCACTATTGACGGCCTGCCACAAGTTAAATATCTTCGGCCCTGTCACTCCCATCGGGAAACTCTGATTGATCTTTTCCGCCAGCTTTACTAGAATTATCCTTCTGAATTGATGAAACAGGACTGACATTTAAAGAGCTGGTAGTGTGATGAACAAACTGAACATTAAAACCTGGGTAACGGATATGAGCTACCAAAAATGGTTATGGGGAAAAATGGGTGAAAAGTGCCTGAAAAATCTGAAAAAACATGGGTTTGACGCACACTTTTCAGAAAACTGTGACACAGCAGCTGAGCTAATCATGGGTATGGTCACTGACTTCAACTCGTTTGGTTTTGCAGGATCCGACACCACCCGCAAACTAGGCCTGCCAGAGAAACTCAAGCAGCAGGGAAAAACCATCTATGATCATTGGGACCCGGACCTGAGTCCTGAGGAGAATCTGCACTGTCGGAAGCAGCAGATGCTGGCAGATTGTTTTATGTGCAGCGCCAACGCCATTTCGCTCACAGGGGAGATCGTCAATGCCGATGGCGTGGGAAATCGAACCAACGCCATGTCATTCGGACCAAAAAAGGTGATTGTCGTGGCCGGCATGAACAAGGTCGTTAAAAACCTGGATGCCGCCCTCGACCGCATCCACGAAGTTGCCGCTCCCATGCGCGCCAAGAGTCTGGGGATTGAGACGCCCTGTGGAAAAACGGGTATCTGCGCCGACTGCAACGATCCCATGCGGCTCTGCCGCATCACCACCATCCTGCACCGCAGGCCGATGATGACCGACCTCTCCGTGGTTCTGATCAACGAAAGCCTTGGATTTTAATAAAGCACCTCTAAATCACTTAATCAACCATGCAAGCCTACCTCGATATTGTTCGCCGGATTATGGACAACGGCGAAATCAAGCACAACCGCACAGGTGTTGATGCGGCTACTGTTCCCGGAGCCATGTTCGAGCATGATATGGCAGACGGGTTTCCTTTGCTGACAACGAAGAAAGTGGTCCTGCGCCTGGTGGCATCGGAGCTGGAGTTTTTTATCAAGGGCATCTCCGATAAGGAGTGGATGCGGGAACGCAACAATCACATCTGGGACGACTGGTGCAGCCCTGAGAAAGTAGCCTATGGTCATGATGAAGAAACCCTGCAGCTGATGGCAGCAGAGCGAGAACTCGGACCGATCTACGGTTGGCAGTGGCGGAACTTTGGTGCCGATTATACCACTCATGATCAGCCTCCGAAGGGTGCTGGTATCGACCAGTTGCAGAACATCATCGACAAGCTGAAGTCAGACCCGGACGATCGCCGCATGATTGTGTCCGCCTGGAACCCGGTGGATTTTCACCGCATGGCACTGCCTCCCTGTCATTACTGTTTTCAGGTTACTGTTATCGGCGGGAAACTGAACCTGCTCTGGAACCAGCGTTCTGTGGACGTGGCTCTGGGACTGCCATTCAACATCGCCAGCTACGCACTGTTGCTGCACCTGATCGCCAAAGAGGCAGGGCTGGAAGAGGGCCGTCTGGTGGGTTTTCTGGCCGACACCCACATTTACGTCAACCATTTTGACGGCATGAAAGAGCAGTTGACCCGCAGTCCCCGGCCATTACCCGTTATTCGCACTGACAAGTTTACATCGCTGTTCGAGTGGTGCTATGAGGACTCTGTCATCGAAAATTATGACCCTCATCCCCGTATAAAATTTGAAATAGCCGTTTAAGGACCTGAAATGACAAAAATTGCAGTCATCGTTGCTGTTGCACAAAATGGTGTGATAGGGAACAAATCAAACAATGATATTCCCTGGCGGTTGAGTGAGGATTTTCAACACTTCAAAAAACTGACCATGGGTTGTCCCTGCATCATGGGGGACATTACCTACGAATCTCTGCCGAAAAACTCAAGACCCCTCCCCGGAAGAGAAAACATTGTACTGACCTTTGATAAGGATTATCACCCGGATGGAACCACCATTTTTTATGCTTTTGAAGATGCCATCGACTACGTCAGGGAAAAAGGGATAGACAGGGCTTACATAACAGGGGGGTCAAGTATCTATAAACTGGGGATGGAGATAGCGGACATATTCGAACTGACCCGCATCCACAAGGACATCGAGGGGGACATCACTTACCCGGAGATTGACTGGGACAACTGGGAACTGGTCAATCAGGAAGATCATGAAGGAATCGATAAAATCAGCGGCGAAACCTTGGCCTTTTCCTACCTGACCTATCATCGAAAAAAGTAAGAACCCAAACCATTCACCTGATATTCCAAACCAGAGCCCCTTCGCAAAACCCTAACTGAGCAACAAACAATGGACATACGAACAACCGACAGTTCCGATCTGGAAACCATACTCTCTGTGAACAGACACGCATTTGGTGGAGAAGAGGTCCCGAACCTTGTAAATGATCTTCTAAAAGACCCCAGCGCGGAGCCGATTGTATCTTTGCTGGCGTTTGAAGCTGAAAAAGCCGTCGGACATATTCTGTTCACCCGTGCCCGGATGGATTCCAAATCTGGAAGACTGATGTGTATCCTCGCCCCACTGGCTGTTATTCCTGACTTTCAAAAACAGGGGATCGGCAGGCAGCTGACGGAAAAAGGACTTCAGATCCTGGACAGATCAGGAATGGATTTGATTTTCGTTCTAGGTCATCCGGAATACTATCCGAAATTTGGGTTTAGACCGGCAGGGGCTTTGGGTTATGCAGCCCCCTATCCCATCCCGGAAAAAAACGCCGACGCATGGATGGTACTGGGCCTTAACCCGGTCGCCCTCCACAGCGAGGAGGGGACGGTTCACTGTGCAGATGCCATGAACAGCCCGGAACACTGGCAGGAATAGTCAGGTCCCGATTGGGATCAGGAAGCTGGCAGATCGATCTCACGACCAGCCCTGTCGTTGACCTTGCAGATACGGTCACCCGGACGCCACTTCCTGTTCCGAATCGGGCCGAAGCAGCGGTTACAGGAGATGCACTCCACGATCTCTGTCTCCCGCTGCTGCTGAACCTTCTCAGGCCAGAACGGATCAGCGATCAGTTGTCTTCCCACAGCCACCAGGTCAGACCGGTTATCCGCCAGTACAGATTCCGCCACCTCACCCGTATTGATGCGCCCCACTGCAATAACGGGTATCGTCACCTTCTGCCTGATCGCTTCAGCGAGGGGCACAAAGGTTCCCATTTCAGATTTCTGCGTGGGAGATGCCCCCAGCCCAGCCGAGCTTCCCAGGGAGACATTAATCACATCCACACCGGCCTTTTCCAGCTCCACTGCAAACTGCTGGCTCTCTTCCAGGGCGATTCCACCCGGCAGGTATTCAATCGCGCCCAGCCGGTAGAAGACTGGATAATCATCTCCCACCGCTTGGCGGACCGCTTTTGCCACTTCGATTCCAAACTGCATGCGCCCAATCAGACTACCGCCGTATTTATCCTGTCGATGATTATTGAGGGGAGAGAAAAACTGGCAGAGCAGGTATCCGTGGGCACCGTGAAGTTCAACGAAATCCAGCCCTGCCTTTTTTGCCTGCGCTGCTGCAGCGGCAAACCGGTTGATGACCGTCTGGATCTCCTCCGTGGTGATTTCCCGAAGCCGTTCAGCGGCTGAGGGGGCCACCTGGGCTGCGGCTTTGTTGTATCTGCCATTCCCGGCGGGCAACTGGTTACCATGCCATAACTGAATACCAATCCTGGCACCGGTTTCCCTGATCTCCTCTGTGAACGGTTGCATCACGTCGATAAACTGTTCCACACCTCCCGGGCGGCCCCAGGCATCATCTTCAACCAGCAGATCAACAGGTGTTCCCGCCATCGTGACAGCACCCACACCCCCTTTCGCCCGCTCCAGGTAAAAAGCAGTGGCACGTTTACCCTTTACCCCCAGGCCTAAATGCAGGGCAGGTAAAACCAGACGGTTCTTCAGGGTCATGTTGCGAATAGTCAATGGTTCAAATAGTTTCATGGGTGTTATCCTCAAAATCTATAGTTGGTGAACGACAGTAGCCCCCAGGGGGAACCGGCTTGTGCCATCAAAGAGAAAATTTCCTGTAGTACTGCATGGTGGCGTTGGGAACGACCGCAACCCTGGCCCCATTTTCAAAACGTGACTTAAGCAATTCCAGTGTTTCATTCCAGGATTCGGTCCAGGTGACCCGCTCCGGATTGGCGAACCAGTCACCAAAGGTTTTATCCAGATAGGGAGCCATGATTATCAGGTCAACACTGTCGGGAATTGCGGTTACCGGATATTGCCTCCCACCGTAGTTACTGCCCCAACGACCAATCAGGTAATGCACCACCTGCCCTTCCGGAGAGTCCGCAATGATAACAATAGTACCTGTCATATCCTTCAGCGGTAAAATCCCCATCAACAGAGCAATTACCATTTCATTGGCTTTCACAAAAGCGTTGGCAATGGTGATATCCTTGCCGGCCGGGAAGGGCTCTGTGTCATAATGGTTTGCCGCCTTATCAACAGCCCGGGCATGAGCCCCCTTCATGCTACCTGCATATATGTGCGTAGCGCCTCCCCGACCGTTGACAATGACATTAATGAAATAGTCAATCCCGGCCATGGCAGCCGCCTCGTCAATTTCATCCCGAAGAATATTAGACTGATGTTTTCCCATACCGGTTGTCTCTTTACCCATGGCCTCCACCTCAAGATGATAGTGGGAGATACTGTCCACATGGGCGATTCCGGGCAGAATCAATTTACCACCCCCACTGAACCCGACCTGGGGATGAGGCGTAACAATTCCGACTCCAACCTTCAAATCCGCTTCAGCCACCTCTCGGTTGATCATCATGCGGGTTCCCCGTTCTGTGACCCCAATCTCGACACAGTTTTCGTAGATATTATGATTGTACACCCGAAAACGTCGTGTAATCTCCGTTCCCAGTTTTTTCCGGAACTCATGTTGAGTGAGCGCCCCATGAGTGCCCAATGCACAGACAAAGGTGATCTTATCTTCGGGGATACCGGCCGCCAGAAGTTCCTCAACCACGACCGGCGCAATGTTATAGGTCGGTGTGGGACGGGTCATATCGTCGAAGATGATCACAGCCGACTGTTTCCCTTGCGCCAGTTCACTGAGGGGCCTTGAATCAATAGGGGTCAGGATCGACTCTTTCAGCTGTTCAGGTGTCAGAGCAGGCAATTCAGCCCCTTTCATCGGGCAAACCTGCACGTCCCAGTCATCGGGAAAGTCAATGGGCAGATCGGTGTTTCCGTACCACAGGTGTCGGGGCAGGGTAATTTTCATGGTGGATTCCTATTAGGGGTAATATTCAATTTCCAGATCAGATACAGAACCCATTTTAATAGCCCTGGTATTGGAAAAAATCATAGAGAATTACTAGCAGCCGAACCCGGATCTGACAAGTACTGAAATCTAATAAAGGTAAGATATGACCGGATAGCAGGTCAGTCGTTCAGAGAGTGTCACGAAGGCTGAATCCCGGGTCACCCCCAGGATTCAGTTTGAAGATTAGTCCCTTTTATTGGCGATTTTTATTTAGTCGTCAAAAAAGGCGGTCTCCATCTCCACGGTAACAGCGTCTGAAGACATCAGGCGCACAGCCAGGCCTTCGATCTTCGGTAGTTCGTATTCGAAGAAGAAGCGGAGAGTGAAGAGCTTACCCTGATAGAAATTCAGATCAGCCTTTGAGGGATTCCCAGCCAGCGCTTCCTTAGCCTTGAGGCCCTGCAACAACCACTGCCAGGCGATGGCGATGACACCGAACATCTCAATATAGAGAGTGGCATCCGCCAGGAAGATTTCAGGTCCCTTCTCACCCGCTACCTTGAACAGGGCGGCGGTAACGTTCTGTAGCGTCCCCAGCGCTTCGGCCAGCTTATCGGCCTTCGGTGATAACTCCGGGATAGCGCTGGCAGCTGTAATGGTCAGGTTGATCTCTTCCATCAGCAGCAGCATGGCCTTACCATCCTTCATCAACGCTTTTCTTCCCAGATAGCCAGTACACCCATTTCGGAGGGATAGGTTTTGACAATGGGGGTCAGGATTTCAGTCAGCAGGTTATATTTTTCCTTTTCATCCCCTTCCGGCAGCACATGATAGAGGTCCAGGTATTTGGCGCTTTGAAGGAGCAGGGACAAAGACCCCTCGTTGACCGCTTTTTGAAAAAGGAGCGCCCGTTTAATGTCTGCATGTTCAATGATAGGTATCTGCGGCTTCAAGGGATCTTTTTCCGTCACATTGCGTCCCTGACACCGGGTCTTGGCATAATCAAGAGTGGCATAGTAGGCAGCGGTGGATTTGGCAGTGGCGCCGAGTCCCACCCCGATTCTGGCGGAGTTCATCATCTGGAACATGCACTTGAGCCCATTGTTGGCATCTCCCACCAGGTAACCGTGACAATCGTTCTTGTCACCCATGCTGAGCTGCACAATCGGGCATCCTCGGTATCCCAGTTTATGATAAACCCCGGAAGTATTCAAATCGTTAGCGACCAGGCTGCCATCACTTTCAATCCGCTTTTTAGGCACGATAAACAGTGAAATACCACGGGTTCCAGCCGGTGCACCCTCGATGCGGGCCAGCATCAGGTGAATCACATTATCAACACCGTCATGATCACCAGCTGAGATAAAAACTTTCTGCCCCTTGATCAGATAGTGTCCCTCATCGGTGAGTGCAGCTGTTGTAGCGACATCAGAGAGGGATGACCCCGCTTCCGGTTCTGTCAGGGCCATGGTCCCCTGCCATTCAGCCGCGAGCAATTTGGGAAGATAGGTCTCCTGCTGCTGCTTATTCCCAAAAGAGACTATCAGGTGTGCCGCCCCTATTATCAAACCGGTATAAGCAGACGCAGAGTAGTTGGCTGCTCCAAAAATAAAGTTACAGGCCTCAGATACCATCATTGGTAACTGGTCGCCATCCATTTCATAAGGGAAAGACCCGGTCAGCCATCCACCCTTGGCAAATTCCTTCATAATTTTTGGGACAGACGGGTGAACCTTGACAACACCATCCACCAATTCAGGCTGTTTCCTATCCATCTCGGTGAATATGGGAAACAAATGGTAATCTCTCATTACCACTTTAATAGACTGCCTAACCTGAATTTGCGCATCAACAGGCCATCCCACTCTTTTGTCTAACACTCAAGGCTGACTGGTTGTCAGAAATCAGTGATGCGGGTATACATTATCAGAATATAGCCAAAAAAACATCCGTCGAAAGATGGATTTTCACAACCAACGGACTGTGGTTCGCCACCGATCTGCAAAAAAAACTAATCTCCAGACCAGCCATGAAGCAAACACCCATTACCAATACCATTTCCTTTATCGAGCCCACCGGTATTGTGTCCAGCCTTAGTTGTGCAGCCCTGGTTTTTTCATCATCTCCCGGGATTGTCATAGATCTGAATCTGTCAGATGCCGATACTGAAGCGGTACTGAAGGACATTAAACCGGACAGCGCTTATACCACTCACTATCACCTTGACCATTCACGATTCTGGCAGGCGGTTCAAAAGCACAGTTCAGCCGAGTTTTTTATTCCCAGCGGAGAAGAAAGGATGTTGAGTGATACCGAAACCTTTTTGAAGGAAACACCCGGCGACCATGGAGATGCGGAAATCTGGAAGGTTTTTATCGAATTTTCCGGGTACAAAGAGATCGAGACCTACTCTATTTATGACAGCGAACACAAAATCCAGTCAGGGTCTACAACCATTGAATGTATCCGCACAGCCGGGCATTCACCATCACACACTTCATTTTATCTCCCCTCGGAACGGGCTCTCTTCACGGGAGATTTCGGGCTGAATAAGTATGGACCCTGGTACGGATGGATGAGCTGCGACATTCCATCTTACATTGAATCTCTACTGATGTTGAGATCGCTTAAGGTCGAAACCCTGCTGACTAGCCATGAGGGCATCATCCGCAGCGATATCGATTCCACGTGGGATGACTGCCTCAGACAGTTTTTTACGAGGGAACAATTGATCAGGAAAGAGCTGGATTCAGGAAAAACCCACGAAGAGATAGTGGCAAAGGGGATCTATTTCACCAACAAGGATCGGGTCAAAGAACCGATGAAAACCGTCATCACCATCTGGGATAAGATCATGCTGGAACACCACCTGGCATTTCTTGAGAATGACCCGCTTCAGAAACTCTACCCCCGACTGGCAGAGAAACTGCTGAAGTAAATGGATTAACATTTTCCGCAGCAGGCAGTAACTGCCCAACACCCCGGAATAGTCTAAACATCAGGAGGCTGTCTCGATAAATATCTCCCCCTCCAGCAATCAGGCAGACTTGGCAATACCGTTTTTGTATTGGCTGAGATAAATACCGGCAAATACAAGGGCGACCGCAAAATACTGAGGTGTCGTCAACTGATCCCCCAGAAACGCCCACCCCATGATCATGGTGAATACGGGAATCAGATTGATAAAAGCGCCAGCCTGACTGGCAGGAACCTTACTGACTGCATAGTTGTAAGATCCGTAGGCTCCGAAGGTCACAAAAACGCCGAGATAGAGAATCGCGAAAGCGGAAAACGGGTCCACAACAGTCGTCAGCTCCGTGGTCGGCAGAAACAAGAGGGGAAAATAAAATATCGCGCCAATAAAGGCTTGAAAAGTCGTCAGAAAGAGAGAGGAATAGCGATCACTCAGCTTCTTCAGCGTGATGATATAGCCGGTGGCGGTTACCATCGCCAGGAACTCCATAATATTTCCGAAGAGCGGATTCGGCGCATTTTCGGTGACGATACTGCCACCACTGAGCAGAACAATACCGATAATGGCAAGCACAAATCCGGAGATGGTTCGGAGATTCATTTTCTCTTTGAGTACCAGCCAGGCTACTACGCCTACAATCAATGGCAGAGTCCCTGTAATCATCCCTGCCTGGGAGGCGGAGGTGTTTTCCAGGGCCAACGCTTCGAAAATAAAATAGAGACAGGGCTCACAGAGGCCCATAAATCCAAGGTATTTCCAGTCACCCTTCCGGTATTGTAAATTCCGCAACGGTTTCAGAAAAATCAGGATAAAAAGGGTACCCACTAACATCCGGCCAAATATGACAACCATCGGATCGTAAACTCGAAATGCCACTTTCAGGGCTATGAACGAACTCGACCACAGCAGCGTAGCTGCAATCAGACTCAGATACGGCAGATATTGTCTGGTTTTAGGTGACACAAGCGACTCCGGTCTCGGGACAGGGCATCACACGCCGTCCCTGGTTATTTCTTAAGTTCTTTCTTATGCTTCATGCTGCCCGACTGGGTCCGAACGATCATCTGGAAAGAAAGTTTTCGCACAATGAGCCGTTTCAAAGCGGTGGCTGTTGCTGCAGAGTGGTATATCTTATAGTTAGCCCAAACATCACCTTAAAGCAACACGAGTTCTCAGCAAACCATGACCCTGTCCGGAAATCAGAAACTGAATCTGAACCGGGTCTGATTCACTCCCTTATGAATAAAAACTCGCGATCCATTGTGGACATTACGGGCCATATTTTGAGATAGTATCAGAACACTGCCCACTCAGACATATTGTTTTTTTTAACCCATTTCAGCAAAAACAGGAGATCAATGAAGGCTTCAGATCTGTTTATTCAATCTCTGGAAGCCCAGGGTGTAGAATTCATATTCGGCATTCCGGGAGAGGAGAACCTGGATCTTTTGGAATCCCTGAGACATTCAAGTATCAAACTCATCCTGACGCGACATGAACAAGCCGCTGGTTTTATGGCTGCGGTATACGGCCGGTTGACCGGGAAGACCGGTGTCTGTCTTTCCACCCTTGGCCCGGGAGCCACAAATCTGGTGACCGCTGCAGCCTATGCCCAGCTGGGTGGGATGCCGATGCTCATGATCACCGGCCAGAAGCCGATTAAGAGCAGTAAGCAGGGGCATTTCCAGATCATCAATGTCATAGACATGATGGCACCTTTGACCAAGTATACCCGACAGATTATCAGCGGGGACATGATCCCTGCCTGTGTCCGTGAAGCCATCCGCCTGGCAGAGGAGGAACGTCCAGGAGCTGTCCATCTTGAATTGCCCGAGGATATCGCCCGTGAGGAAACACAGGAATCCATCATTTACGCCAGCAATTCCAGACGTCCCATCGCAGAGGAAAAATCAATCCGCGAAGCGGTTGACCTTCTGAAAAAAGCTGAACATCCACTGGTACTTGTCGGCGCCGGGGCAAATCGAAAACTGACCAGCAAGACACTGCGGCAGTTTATCGATCAGACAGGTATTCCGTTTTTTGACACCCAGATGGGTAAGGGAGTTCTGGACGAGCGTCATCCGCTGTTTCTTGGAAATGCGGCCCTGTCTGAGGGGGATTTTCTGCATCGGGCAGTTGCCCATGCAGACCTGATCGTCAACATTGGACACGATGTCATCGAAAAACCGCCATTTTTTATGCAGGAAAGAGATCTCAAGGTCATTCATATTAATTTCTCACCAGCAGAGGTCGACCCGGTCTATTTTCCTCAGGTTGAAGTGGTGGGCGATATTGCCAACAGCATCTGGCAAATCAAGGAACAGCTCAGAGAACTGCCTGACTGGGATTTTTCCTACTTCATGATGGTTCATGGGCACAAAGAGGCCTATCTCAAACAGAAAATTGATGACCCGAGCTTCCCCATTATTCCGCAACGGCTGGTTGCAGATGTCAGGAAGGTAGTCCCTTCTGACGGCATCATCACCCTGGATAATGGGATATACAAGATCTGGTTTGCCCGAAACTATAAGGCGCACGAGCCGAATACCGTGCTTCTCGACAATGCGCTGGCCACCATGGGAGCCGGTCTACCCTCTGCCATAGCTGCCAGGCTTGTTCACCCCGACAGGGCCATAGTCGCCATTTGCGGTGATGGGGGGTTTATGATGAATTCACAGGAAATGGAAACAGCCGTGCGCCTGAAAATGAACCTGGTAGTGATCATATTGAACGATAACGCCTTTGGCATGATTCGATGGAAGCAGGCAGCCATGGGCTTTCATGACTACGGTCTGACCTACGGCAATCCCGATTTTGTCAAATATGCCGAAAGCTATGGCGCAAATGGTCATCGGATATATGCTACAGAAGATTTCGCTCCCACCCTGCAAACCTGTCTGGATACACCAGGTGTAAACCTGATAGAACTGCCGGTTGATTACTCTGAGAATGATCGGGTGCTCAACCACGAAATTCAGGAACTGAGCGGTGCACTATAATCAGACCCCATCGGATCCGGTATCCAATACCTACCCATGAGCCATTGACAGTTTTGCAAAATATCCGAAAAATACGGTCAATGGCAGCAATTCAGAACTGATCATCCAGCTGCCAGCTAAGGTGCCGTATCGAAATCATCAACGAATAGTGAGGAGCTTGTAACTGATATGAGCCAGGAGGGAAAGCCCAGAATTTTTATCCAGTTCGCAGGACAGGGAATGAAGTACATGGACGAACTCCGGCGCCTTTATAAGATGAACCCGGAGATTCAACCATTTATTCATGACGCCGCAGCCGTCATTCAAAAGGAGTTCACCCAGTATGACGATGCGGAAACTGGATTCTTCAGCCAGGGACTTGACGTCATGCGGTGGATCGAGATGCCCGATGACACCCCGGAGGCGGCCTATTTGCTCTCTTCTCCTCTTTCACACCCGTTGATCTATCTGTGTCAGATCTCCACCTATATTTCCGTTCTCCAGGAAGGCCTTGATCCCGATTGGCTGCTATCAAACACACACAGCGCAACCGGATTTTCAACTGGTATTCTGGCTGCCGTCATTGCCGCTATGGCGCTGCCCATGGCGGAACTTCAAGAGGTCGCCCTCCGGGGTCAGGCTATGTTTTTCTGGCAGGGCGTTCGCTGTCAGCAGTCCATGGCCCATTTTGGTATCCGCTCTCTACTGGACAACACCCTGATCGACACAGGGGCTGGCAGCCCCAGCTGCATGGCCAGCTTTAACCATATCGACCGGCAACAACTGGACAAGCTCAGCAGCGCATTTTCGGATTACGGCAGGGTGCATCCGGCCTATGAATTGATGCCTGACCGCTGGATTGTTGCCGGCCTGCCTGAGAACCTGGCGGCCTTCGGCCATTTTGTCCAGGAACAGCGGTCTGAGAGTGACTGGCGATTCATCCCCTCAACCATTGCTGCACACTGCCCTTTTTTGAACTACGCCCTGCAGACATCACCCCAGGATGCCAAACGTATTGGCCTGGCACTGACTGGTGACCAGTTGAAAATTCCGGTCTGGTCCAACGACAATGGGCTCAACCTGGCCAACAGTGATGACATCATTCAGGACATTATGCAGGCTTACTTCACCCGCCCCGCACAGTGGCAGAAGCAGATAGCCCCTCTGATAACCGGCAGCGAGATCACCCACGTCCTGGACTTCGGTCCCGGAGGCGGTGTAGCCAGCCTGACGGAAAGCCATCTGCCCAACAAAAATATCCAGGTGATTCGTTGTACCATTCCCCTGGGCCGACGCAAGCTCTTCGATGAACTTATACCGGCAGCCAATTAAACTGCAACCTAACGGAGTCACCATGCATAGTATATTCAACCCCCACAGTGTTGCCGTCGTCGGTGTATCGTCCAAGCCGCAAAACCTGGGGCGCAATATCATGCTGAACCTGATCGATTTTGGCTTCAACGGCATCGTATACGGCGTCGGTCCCAACGGTGGCACCATTGCCACCAGCCGTATTTACAAGTCGATTCTGGATATTCCCGACCAGGTGGACCTGGCTGTTATCCTGATCCCTGCTCGTTTCGTACCGGCAGTCATTGAGGAGTGCGGGCAGAAGGGTATCCGACACGCCATTATTGAAACTGCCGGTTTTCGGGAGTATGGCGACGAAGGGAGGGTGATAGAGGACCAGCTGGTGGCAGTTGCTGAAAAATATGATATCAGGTTTATCGGCCCTAACTGCATTGGCGCCATCAATATGGAAAACGGGTTCTGTGTACCCTTTCCCCGACTGCGACCCTTTATCCGGAAAGGGGAGGTCTCCATTATTTCGCAAAGTGGCGGCGTCGGGCTGGCCATCCTTAACCACATGTCGGGAGAAGGAATCGGCCTGAATAAATTCGTTTCGGCCGGGAACATGCTGAACATCGATGCTGAGGATCTCCTGGAATACCTGATCGAAGACGATGGCACCCGCATTATCTTCATCTACCTCGAAAGCATCCGCGACGGCCGTCGACTGATGGCATTGGCAAAAAAATCCACCAAACCCATCATGGTGTTCAAATCCAACATTGGTCAACTGGGGAAAAATATCGCCGCATCACACACCGCCTCACTGTCCAGCGACGACCGGGTGGTGGATATCGCTTTTAGGCAGGCAGGGATCACCCGCATCCACGATGTGACATCCCTATCTAATTACCTGAAAACACTGAGACTGCCTCCCCTGAAGGGAAAGCGACTGGCCATCATCTCCCGTTCAGGGGGACATGCCATCATTGCAGCAGATGCCTGTGAGCTGACAGGATTTGAACTGGCGGAATTTCCGGAATCGTTCATCCGCGACATTGAAAAGCAGTTTCGAGCCTCGGTCATTAAGCTCACCAACCCTCTGGATCTTGGGGACTTGTTCGACCTGGACGTTTATTACAGCATCGTAAACGACACGTTAAAACAGCCAAATGTCGACGGCGTCGTCTTCCTGCATACGTCTGTTGCCCAGACCGATTACGACAATACACTCTCACTGGTCAATCGGCTGGCAGAACTCAGCCGGACATACGATAAACCGGTAGCAGTCTATATTTCCGCTAATGCGCCTGATATCAGCCAATTGCGTTCACAGACCGATTTCCCCATCTTTACACAGGTTGTGGAAACCTTCCGGGGACTCCAGCTGGACTATGAACATGCCCTGTTAGCCGAAAAAGAACAGGTCTCAGAAACCGCCGTGGAATTTGACGTAGACAGGGAGGCGGTAGCAGCGGTTCTTGAAACAGCCCAGGCTGAAAATCGCGACCTGCTGCTTCACGAAGCAGTGGATGTCCTGGAGAGTTACGGCATCCCCACTATTCGGGGAGTCAGGGCTACCACAGCAGAAGAGGCCCGACAGGCGGCAGAGACCATCGGTTTCCCCGTAGCCATGAAGGTAATCGCAGAACAGCTTTCACACAAATCTGATGCAGGAGGTGTTCAGTTAAACCTGCGCAGCGGGCCGGATGTAGCCGAGGCTTTCAGTGACATGATGGCGCAGATCAGAAATGCCTATCCCGATGCTGGTCTTGATGGCGTTCTGGTTCAGCCCATGGCTGTTGGCGGCCGGGAGTTGATTCTCGGTGGTCGTCAGGACAGCCAGTTCGGCCCGGTCATACTGGTCGGACTGGGCGGCATTTTTGTGGAGATTTTTGAGCAGGCAACCCTCAGGGTTGCCCCCATTTCACCCGATGAGGCCCGCGCCATGCTGGACGAACTGAGCGGTGCTCAGATCCTGAAAGGCGCCCGGGGCGGCAAAGCCTTTGACATCGATTCTGTCATCGACGCCATTCTGCGGCTCAGTCAGTTGCTGGTGGATTTCCCGCAAATTCAGGAGCTGGATATCAACCCACTGCGGATTTTTCATGAAAATGGCGGCTGTTCGGCCCTCGACGCCCGAATAATCATTAAGGACAACTCATGATCCAGCGGGATGCAGACACATTCACAACATGCCCTGCAAGGCACAAGAATCAAACTGAGAAAACACCCAGAGCAACCCTATGAGCCGTGAAAAAACCCTTCCCCGGGGGCTGATCATCCTGTCGATTTTTTCACTGACCGTCATGGGACTGCTTACCTTTGTGGATTACGACTGGACCCTCTGGCTCCGAAACAACAGGATTCAGTGGTGGGCTGATTTCACAAGCCAGACCATTTTCGAAGGGGACCCTTTCGGTGGAAGTGATTTTGGAATGCTGTTCATGCTGATCCCCATTCTGGGTTACTTTCTGTCTTACAAGGAATCGAGATTCAAACAGCTGCAACGCTGGCGACCCTACCTGGGATTTTTGCTGTTCAGTGGCCTGGGTACCGGGCTGGGGATTGTCCACAGCCTTAAATGGGTTATGGGCAGGGCCAGGCCATACCTGGTCATCAGAAAGGGGGTACCTTATACCAACTGGTTTGAGTTCGGTCCCCTGCACATTTCAGACGGACCATTTTTTGGCAGCATGCCCAGCGGGCACACAGCTACCGCTATTCTGATGATTTCATTTGCCTATATCCTGGCAGCAGATCGGACCCACCTGTTCAGCGTTCGAATAGCAGGCTGGTTCTGGGGGATTTTTTCCGTCTTTTTCGCTGTTTCCATGGCCGTTGGACGAAGCATGACGCTTCACCACTGGCTAACCGACGGCATTGGTATCATCCTGATAGACTGGATGGCTGTTCACCTTATTTTCTTCACTATACTGAAAGTCCCCAGGCAGATGACCTATTTCAGAACCCACGGATACCTCCCGGAACCACTTCGGTACTGGGAATGGCGTTTACTCTGGCGACTACTGGTTATCGTTCTGGCAATTATGGCAGGCATCATCGGGATCAAGTCTGCTGTTTATCACAAGGGGCCCTTGCTGGTCCTGATGCTGATTCCAGCATTGGTTGTGGGAACTATCACAATAAAAAATCTGATAATCACCTATAACCGTATCATGAGAGGTTTCATCACCGATTCTCGAAAACCATCTGCATGATGGCAAACACGATATCTGAGAAGAAAAAGGGATAGGGACCAGTTATTGCTGATTCACCCTAAAAAGTTGCAAGAGATTTACCGGGCATGTAAGTTGAGGTTCACGCAATGGTTCCCTTTTAAACCAGACCAACATTGATCCTATATAATATTCAGCCATGAGCGGAGAGAACTGGTGGCCGGAATTTAGAAAATACGCCCAGGCACTGGAAAAAATCAATAGAATCCCGGATGTTGTGATCCGCAACCTCCATGCAACCACCCGTCTGTTTATGATTCTGAAACAGCAGCGGACAGATGCGGGTTCCATTGCCCCCGGAAAAATCGAAAGCCTCGCCAAATCGGCTGAAGAGCTATTGCAGGCGATGGAGGTTCTTAAGGAACACGCCAGCCAGGAACAATCCAAAAAATTCTACACCGCTATTACTCGCACCATTCAGCTCGGACTGACAGAACTGAACGATTCACCCCTGAAAAACCCCATGGGGAGTGCAAAAACAGTCCCCCGTTCTGCCAAATCCGAAGAGACAACCGCAGAAACAGCGCTGGCCAACCAGTTCGGATCCCGAATCTATGAACTGAAAAAGCAGTATCTTCCGGTCATGGCTGCCCAGCACGACGCGAAAAAAGAAAAGGGGTTGAAAGACTCTGCGGCAGACGAAGCCGACAGACTTGAGGGCTTCCTGGAAGCATGCGAACACTGGCTTAAGCATCTCTATGCCCTGGAGTATTCAAAACGTGTATTGCAGGAAAACATCGATGACACACAAAACCCGGTTGTCAAGGAACCGCTGCCGTTGCAGTTTAGACTGGAACGGAACAAGCCGTCCTATACCACCCGCCTGATCAAGGCAAGTTATCAACAGCCAACAGCGGATGATATCACTATCCTGGATATCATCAATGCCTGCTTCCAGATCCCTACCTTCGACAGGGGCGGAAAAACCCTGATTGACGACAAGGATGTGATCCGCTTTATCCGGCTGCATTCACAAAAAGACGACCTGATGAATTTCAGGAGTGATCCCTTAAGCAAGATCGCAGCAGAAATGTTCGAGATCCTGATACAGGCCGTAAGTGAGATCAAGCAACACGCCAAACAGACCATCGCTCTCATTAATCAAACCCCCATGCAGGATATGGAGTACGCCTTTTCCGGTATCATTCCGGACGAATGCCGTTCGCTACTGAGACTGAAATTCAATGCCATGCTGCCGGGAATGAATGAGGATCACTACCGGGCGGATCAGAAGAAAAGCCCCCAGGAACGCAGTACCCGCACCATTGAGGCGATGGAGGAGTACAACCGTAACTTCGGGAAAATGAAAAAGCAACAACTGTCAACCCTGAAGTCAAATCTGGCCATGTCCTACTGGCTGCGAAAGATGCTGATCTCTGTTATTCGAAACAATCAAAATCTGAAGAAGAAGGCGTCTGAAAAAGGGGAGCCCCAGGAGAAAAGCGATAAAACAGCTGTGGACTACAGTAACTGGATGTTGGTGGGCACCAGCCAGACCATCGGTGAAGAGGACATTGGGAACTTCTATATCAACCCTGAAGATGTCATCAGCAGCCAGATGAGTATCCAGCGCGTAGACCGGACAGATAAATGGATCGCCGTGCGTAAAAGCGAAAAGATGCACCGCATCCGCAAAAAGGATTTTTTCATCGTGATTCGCAAATTTATTGAGAATGATCTGAATCCGGCCCTTGAAAGACACAAGCTGAGTGTCATCGACCTGCAGAGCCAGCTGCTACCTGAAATTCATGAGCGGCTGGAGGACACCCATCGAATTGATCTGATCCGTTCCGCCATTCTGGGTACTGTCATCACCAACCTGGAAGAGTTTTTCGAAGCCACGGCATTTCATAAAACCCTGCGCCGCTACTTCCAAAAGCCCGGATACGATAACATCCACTACCCTGCACACGAAAAACTGAGACAGCTGGCATCGGGTATTGCTCTCAGCAACACCTCTATTCTTCAAATGAAATATCGCCGGGTGCTGAAAGTCAAGAGCGAGATATTGCAGGAACTGAATCGAATCAACAGTGCCCTCGAAACCGACAGCCTGGCGGAAACTGGGAAAGCTGAGCTGACAAAACGACAGCAGTTGCTCCAAAATCTCCAGAAAATCATTAAAAAGGTCCTGGACATTCTGATTTTTGCCAAACCCACTCTGAAGGATGTTCGACTGGAACCCGAGGAGGAGTATGCGGTTGTGGGCGACTTATCCGGCAAATCTTAACTGTTCAGAACTGATCAGCCATGATGCCATACCCTCTCTGTCGTAAGAGACCAAAAACCAATACACCCCCATTAACCCTTAGGGATCGACCAAAATGTTGGAAAACGAACTGAATACAGGAGTATTTAACGAAAACTCCCTGAAAAATGCCGTTTACAGCGCCATTCTCATGTCATTGATTGATGGAGAGCTCCACGAAACTGAATGGAAGGTAATCCAGGGGTTTGTCAACGAGCACTGGCGAGAAGAGTATGAAGATTTTAAAACATACCAGAGTGTCGTGAAAAAACGGATCACCCGGGAAGTTGAAACCATCCTGGCCGACCCCGAGAAGCTGAAAAACCAAATTGAAGCCGTTGTAGAGGAGTTGACCCCTGAATTGACGCTTCCCCAGAAAAACATCGTGCTCAACCTGGTAGGGGATGTCATGGTGGCAGACGGAATCATGACCCTGGAAGAATCAAAGCTGTTTACCGTATTCATGGAAAAAATGGGGCTTCAGATCTATTAAGGGATCGTACATACCATCTGGTCACGATTTTGCACATTGTTGATGGATAGATATTGTTCACCCGGAATGTCAAAACAATTTTACCATTATCCGTCCAAAATGGTGCAGGCAGCCTTCAGCAAAAACTCGCTCAGGACTTCTAATAGAGCAGCAAAACCGCATTCAACATCATTGTACCTTGCCCGGCTTCAGTACTTTTTGCTGACACTACTCTGCCTGGGGATTTTCTGCCCCGGGTCTGTTTTTGCCGGGGGCGTAGCTGACTTCGGAACCGTTTCTAAAAGCAAAATCACCTTGAATCCGGCAGGTGCCGCTGCCATAGACCGCATTTTCTTCGATATCACAGTCTTTCAGTTTGAACAGAGTAACACCCTGGCCCCACTGGATAGTCAGCTCCGAAATTCAGGCATCCCGGCCGAAATGAATTTTTACACGCCTTCTAACTATTACAAACTTGAGTCCATTAAATATGAAAAAGGAGATGTGACCGGGGGACACGTGGACCTGGCCTATCCCACGCAACATTTCACTCTGGGTGTTGGATATGATAGTCGCGAAGAGAAATACTCAGACGGCAGATTTTACAACAGCAATATGCCCGAATCTGTCTTCAACAGCCTAGCGCCTGATACTGAGGCCAATTACAGCCGCCGGACCACCAGCATTCTGCTAGCCATTCCCATGCGCGGGCTTTCCCTCGGCGTTCGACAAAACCAGCGGGAGGTCTCCTACGAAACCAGAAACCTGGACAATTCATATATCTCCTATTGGAGCCCTTTCTCAGTTAGCAGTGGCTATAATGTCTCTCCCTCTGAGAAAATTGTTGGCAAAAGCAGCTACCAGTTTAATGACTACGGTGTCATGCTGAACGTGAGTGCCTACCAGCCCAAGTTGGATATAGGCTTTCTGGTACGGCCGTCTGTCAAGGCCACCATGACCTTCGATTCCAGCTCTATCGGATCGAGCAGTTCGACCATTTCGCTTCAAGAAATGCCGTATACGGAACCCGGTCTGAATCTGACCACCGTTGCCGTAGGAATGAGTGCCGGCCGGATTATGGGCCAGGTCATCCTGGAAGCAGGGGACTATACCGATGCTGAAAATTCCTTTCAGGCCATTATGCAGCCAGGAACCAGCAATCGAGGTCGGGCGTATGATATAGATGCCTATATGCTGCGGCTGACCATCAACCCCTTTTTTGAATTTGTCTACGGGGTTAGAAATCAGGAAATTGCCGGCTCCCTGACAAACATTACCTCACAAGTCATCAAGTTTCCAATCCCCATGGGAGATACCCTGATCCTGACCCTGGGCAGACAAACCATCCTGGTCCTGGATCAAAACGATGACAAGGTAACCGAAGGCACATCTTACTCTATTGCCGCAGAGATGAAATTCGGTAAGCCAGTCACCGGACCAGGACGCCGGGCCTCATCCATCACTGGCCGCGGACTGCCACCGAAAACAAAACGACTGCCCTACTACATGGAATACTAAGGGATGAAAAAAGGCTGCTACCTGATACTATTGATCCTGCTTCTTGCCCCCTGCACATCTGCTGCACGGGGACACAGGATCGGTGTGGGCCTAGGTTCAGCATCGGGATCTTATGAACAGTCCGGGGAGAAAATCGACCTCAAAGGGGAGCTGCTGGAACTGCCTCTCTACTATTACGTTGCCAATAATGGACTGATGGTGGGGTTCCGGCTGATGGAGTTTTCGGTCAAGGGTGAGACGATTTCCAGTCTGGAACGAACCGAGTTCGCGTTTAAGCAGTCGCTTCTGGGAGCATCCCTCGGCGTTGAAATCAAGATTGGAAACAATGTGGTCATCGCCCCTCAGATTGTCAAGAGCTATCTGGGAAGCAACCGCTTCAGCTATAGCACCTATACAACTTATACGGGCTACCTGCCGGACTATCCGTACGAGTATGTTACTGATACGGACACGATCACAGGCAGCGCGGACCTCTCTGGTTGGGAAATACCGGTTTACTGGGTTGGAAAATTCTTTTATTTCGGTGTGAAGCTTTGCGCGTATACCAGTAAAACCGAGATCAAGATGCCGAGTGGCCCCGTCAATGAACTATCCATCACCGGCGCTATTTCCATGGTTCTTGAAGCCAGATTCTGATTTTCAGTATCAGAATCCGGACTGAATGACCTGGCGAGCCTTCTGCATCAACCCCTCAATATTGGCATCATCATAGCCCTCAACTGAAATCGGCTCGTGGATTTTCATCTCCACCTCGCCCGGCAGCAGATTAATGGTTCCCTTGGGCAGCACCTTTTCAGTACCGACAATGGTAACCGGCAGTATTGGCAGGTTCAAATCCAGGGCGAATTTAAAGGCCCCCTTCTTAAAGGGCAGCATCTTGCCACTCGAGTTGCGGGTCCCTTCCGGAAAAAACAGGACAGAGGTTCCATTGACAATGCGTTTTTTGGCGCCGTTGATGGATTCCAGAGCCGCCTGGGTGTTCGAGCGGTCGATGAAGATATGTTCGAGTTTGTCGCAGGCCGGTCCAAGGAAAGGCACGTTAATCAGCGATGCTTTCATCACCCATTTGAAATCAATCCCAATCCACCCATAGAGAACAAAAATGTCAAATTGGCTGAGATGGTTTGATACAATAATATATGACTGCTTCTCGTCCACAAACTGCCGGCCACTGACCTTCACACGCATCGGCGTCATGAAGCTGTTGAAACGGGCCCAGTGCACACCACAAATTTCAGCCACCAGCCTGGGTTTGAAAAAGAGCAACAAGACCATGGCCAGACTGCCGAAAATAGCAGTAGAGAGTCCAAGAACAGGCATGTAGATCAAAAATTTGTATGGCTGATACAACAATACCAAAAATCGTTTCAGCAACGACGCCATTACAAATTCATTTTTGTCTGTAGATATCATGGCCGATTTCCTCCAAAAAAGATGTTCCATTCCAACAGCTGACGATCGGTATCTGACTGATTGTCAAATGGTTTTCTGTCTGAATGTTTCCTTTATATCATCAGCTTACACAAAACTTTTACAAAAGTCCAGATTATTTGTCAGACTGCCCAGAAATAGCATATACGCTTTAAATAATAATAGGTTAGCAACTTTAGCATTTTCAGTTGGACCATGGGCCGATAAGATAGTGAATAATCTGAAAAATGAACCAATAATCGAAAGGAAATAACATGACAGAATCGAGTGATCCTCAGTACGGGATGCAGACATTGGAAGTCGTCAAACAACTCCGCAGGGATGGCGTTCAAAAGATCTCCATCCTGATGCGTCATTCAGCCCGCCACTACGACGAAGAGAACAAGGAAAGAGAACCATTATTATGGCTTACCGAAGAGGGTAAAGACTACGCCTACAGATTTGGGAAGAACATCCCCGAAACACCAGTGGTCCGTTTTTATTCGAGCATGCTGGGGAGGTGTATTGAGACCGCCTATCAGGCCGATAAGGCTTATACAGCCAGTGGTGGACAAACCATTTCCAATATCATCACCATTGAACTGGCTCCGTCGTTCGTCAAGACCCCCTTTGAGGTTTTTAGAATGCATGCGGAGTTGGGAACACCTGCATTCTTCAGCAAATGGTTTGCCGGAGAAATCTCCGATGAGATCGTTGGCCCTTCAGACCAGGCTGCTCTTGCAATGGTCGGTCGTCTGGGCAGATTGTTGTTGGATGGCCCTGAGTCCCATATTGACATCGGGGTTTCCCACGACTGGTGCCTTTACATGGTCAAACACCACCTGTTGAAACTCGACCTGGAAAAAACCATTCAGGTGGCGTACCTGGAAGGAATAGTGCTCTTTGAAAAAAATGGGGCTCTTTATATTACCAGTCACGAAATAGACCCGTTCAAACTTGATATCCCTCTCCCCGTCAACTGAAAACTGCAGGGTATTTAAAAAACTGACGCTGCCCGGCGTTTTGAGGAAGAACGGATGACAGAGCTGAAGGATAAATGGTATTGAACTGAGGATACATTACACTTCACTTTAACCTGCCAGCAGCCAGGAAAAGCTTCGAAAATGGATACTAAACCAATTGAACGATTGATTCACAGACTATGAAACACCTGAAATCGAAATGGCTGATCATTGCCCTCTCATGCCTGATCACAATCCTGGGAGGATGTGGCACCTCCACATCAGATGACAGTTCCACAACAACCGCAAGCAGCACCGTCTGCCGGAAACTGACCACGGACACTTCCGACAATGCCTTTATCGGCGGATATACCGGTGCCGACCTCGATTCGGAGACCCTTATTGGAAATAATGACATCTTCCTGATCAAGTATTCATCCGCCGGAGTTCAGGCATGGTCGAAACTACTTGGCAGCAGCGAGAACGACTATCTGGAAGATATGGCCACAACAGCTGCTGATGATGTACTGAGTGCCGGTTATACCTACGGCGTTCTGCCGGGGGAGAGCAACGAAGGTGGGGTGGACATGCTGTTGATCAAAACAGCACCAGATGGGACAACCACCTGGGAGAAGCAGTTCGGATCTTCCGAAGACGACTATGCCTATGGTGTGACCACTGACACGGCCAATAATATCTTCATCGCCGGGCTGACCTATGGTTCATTCCCCGGGGCTGGAACCACCCTTTCGGGAACAAAGGATCTGGTGCTTTTGAAACTGGACATTGACGGAACCCAGCTTTGGGCACGCCAGATCAGTAACGATGAAGATGACAGCTATACCGCTGTCAATGGGGTATTTGGAATCAGCGTCGGAACAGATGCTGCCGGAAATGTGTATGCTTCCGGCTTCACCACGGGCGCTCTGACCGACCAGACCAACAGCGGCGGTTACGACCTGTTTGTGGTCAAGTACAACTCTGCAGGTGATCAGTTGTGGATAAAACAGGTGGGTTCCGCTGAAACCGACAAGGTCAAGGATATGCAGGTAACCACTGCGGGAGATGTATACCTGACAGGGACTACGGACGGCAGTCTTGACGGTACAACCAATGCGGGGGAGGAAGACCTGTTCCTGATCAAACTGGATACCAGTGGGGTCGTTCAGTGGACCCGACAGGTCGGAACGGACGAGAGCGATAATGCTACCGGTATCACCCTTGACAGCAGCGGTAATATCCTTCTGACCGGTTACACCAGCGGTGATCTTGAGGGAGACGTCATCGGTGGATCGGATCTGATTATCATGAAATACGACTCTGCCGGCAATCTGCAATGGACCAAACAACTGGGAACCACCTCCTCCGAAATATCCCGTGCCATCGCAGCCGACACAGCTGACAATCTGTTCATCACCGGCTTCACTTACGGTGAACTGGACGACGAGAGTAACTCGGACGGGGTTTACAAATCGTTCATCAGTCACTACACCCCTGCAGCTGTGCTGGATTGGACTGAGTTGTTCTAGGACCACACTATCATTCAACCGATAGAAGTTCCGTATTCTCTGCACCTGCGCCCCAGTACCACTCTCTTACGGTTTCAGCACCCGCCCCGGTTGTACGCCGGGCAGGTAACTTCCGTTTGTCACCACTGCGGTTCCATTAATAAAAACAGACTCAATACCAACCGGCTTCCCGGCGGGCTGGTCCCCTACCGGAGGGGTATCCGCAATCGTATCCGGATTGAACAACACGACGTCTGCTGCCCATCCAGCCTCAAGCTTTCCAATCCCCTTTAACCCGAATCTATCAGCACTGGCCAGTGTCATCCGGCGCACAGCATCTTCCATGCTGAAGAGTTTCTTGTCCCTGGCATACCGCCCAAGGATCCTCGGAAAGTTCCCCAGGCCGGCAGGATTGGGGTACCCCGTTTTCTTAATGGCGACATCGGTCTCAAACAGGCAAAGTTCGTGTGCCAGCACCCTTTCGATCACACTTTCGTCCGATTCATCTCCACTATACGAATGAAAAAGCATCAGGGTAGCTCCCTTGCTTTTCTCGGCCAGTTTGACCATGGCATTAAAGGGAGAGCAGTTCCACTGTCTGGCAACGTCGGTCATTCGGAGCCCGTTCAGCCCTTCCCAACCCGGAACGGCGGCATCCATCACCTGAAAATCCTTGTAGACAAAACCCACCAGTCGGAGCCCAATGCCCAGTTCCAACCGCAACCGCATTCTGGCAGAAAACTTTTTGAAATTCGTTGGTAAATCCTCGAGAAACCAGTATGGAAAAGGAGCCAGAATGGTTGTATTTCCACAGGTGTATGGAAACGCATCGATCATGACATCAACCCCTTCCGCCCGGGCCTTCTCCACCATCGCTATGCAGCGCTCAGCCGTCGGCCAGCTTCTGCGTCCCACGAAAATGAAATGAGAAAGCTGCAGCCGGACACCTGTCCGTCGGGCAATCCCCAACATCTCTTCCAAAGCCAGTTCGTTATGAGCCCTGGGCGTGGTCAGAGGGTAACAGGGAGAAATCCGGGACAGGGCCTTGAGGTGAACCGTCACCGTCTTATCATATTCAGCTGCCACCGCACAGAATGCCTCCAACTCCTCTATGGGGGAGTACATTCCAGGATCATAACCCAGCCCGAAGCTCAGGCCGCAGGCCCCTTCCTCAAATGACTGACGAATTGAATCCTCGCACTGACGCTGTTCAGCAGCCGTCATGGTCCCCCGCTCAGTCTTGACATTGCTGTAACGAATGGCCGCATGACCGACCAGTTCTGCCAGGTTCAACAGCGGCCGGGTTTTCTCGATCCTTTCCAGAAACTCCCCCATGGTACGCCAGTCATAATCCAGGGGATTGATCATGGCAATGGAGGCCAGGGCCTCCAGGTCTGCAACAGCATGCGGGTCAATGGGTGCAGGGGAGATTCCGCAGTTACCACCAATAACAGTGGTCACCCCTTGCTCAACCAGGCATTTCAGCACGTCAGCATGTCCGTCATCGGGCATCGCCCAATCAGCATGCGAGTGCATATCGATAAACCCCGGAGCAATAACCGAACCGCCTGCGTCAACCTGTTGGCCTGCTTCCGGGAGTTCCTCACCCTCCCTGTATACACCGGATATCTGCTCGCCTTCCATCAGCAGGCTTCCCCGGTAAGCGGGAGATCCTGTCCCATCAACAATCAATCCATTCTTCAAAAGGGTGCTTCCCATGATGACATCTCCTGTTATCGTTTTATGAAGCGTCTGCTTTCCAATGATCTGGGGTAACTGTGAAGAGTAGTGGACAAGGGGACCGGTTTTTCCTGGTCCGGGGTGAGGGGGGCATCCGGAAAATACCCCACATGTAGACGATCTCAAAGCCTCTGTCGCTGTGGTTTTTACGCAACTGACGCTAACTGTCCATCCCTGCTTTGGGGTGAAGCAGAAAGGCCATCAGCTCTGCAATGAACAGGCAAACCTGCACAAACACTGTAGAGACCAGGACAATGCTCAGGATTTTTGGAATATCCTGCCCAATCAGTGCTTTCAGCAGAGACTCACCCATACCAGGCATATCAAATACGATCTCCACCATCATAGCGCTGCTTAATATCAGCGGCAACCGCAGGGCAGTCACAGGCAGGATGGTAATCAGGGTGTTCCGGAAAGCGTGCCAGGAGACATAACCCGGCATCGGCAACAGCCCTTTTGTTTTCAATCCATTGGCAATGGCACTCTCCACATATTTGAGACGGAGCTCCCGTGAGTGCGTATTTTTGGTCATCCGGGCGACATCCATAGCATTCCCGCTTCCCAGGGCCAGAGCGATCACAGCCAGAAACAGGTTGGATTCGCTCTTGAACATCATGAAAAAGGTGTACGCAATCACGTAAGACGGAACGGAAGAGAGTAGAAACAGGATCGATTCCGAAAGACGGGAGGTATGATTGGCCAGGTTGTCAGGTGACCCGGACAGCATATCATAGTTCAAAGATGCGCGATAGGCTCCGAGAATCCCTCCCATTATCGAGGCTACCAGAAAGGAGACCATGCACAACACGAGACTGTTCTTGACCCTGAAGATGAAATCCTTCACCTCCCAACTACCGGTTCCCTTATCGGTAATCTCCATATCCCCCTGAACGACCTTTCCGGCCCAGGCTAGATAATGGCTGCTGTTCCACTTCCGAACAGTGACAGCCTCATCTGTCAGGCTGGCTTTGGGATCAACCAGTTGCTTCGCCGGCAGAACCGTTAGCAGAAGCTGAATGCCGAAGGTCGTTAAAAAAGCGACCCACAGCAATCTCAGGATGAACCGTCTTGTCACCAGGTTGATTATTGACCCCATGCCATGCTCCTAATTGTCACTGATGGTCCATGATTCCACCGAGGCCAGCAGTGCAGAGGGATCAATAATCACGACCTCTTTAAACCTGGGTGCATAATAGGCCCTTGTGGGCAGTGTAAACAGGAAGGTGTATGGGCTTTCTTTGGAAAGGGCTTCATGGATCTTCTTGGAAAGGGGTAACTTTTCAGTCCAGAAGGCCGTATTTTGCCACTTCAGTAACAGAGCATCCAGTTTTTTATTGGATATTTTAGAAATATTCTGTGCACTTCTGGAATGGAACAGCGGCGTGATATCGTATCCCTTGGTAAACCCCGTATGGAGAACCAGCGCCATGTCAAAATTTCCATTCTTCACCTGGGTGTCAAACGCCATCCCCAGAGCCTTTGCGTTTACGGTTAACCCGCCAACTGCCATATCCTGCACCAGTTTCCCGGCAATTCTCTCCATGGCTTTCCCACCGGCTTCTGAATAGATCATGGTCGCCTGCTTGCCCTTGACATTTTTCATCATTGTCTTGGCCAGCTTGACATTGTACCGATTAAGTTCACGGAAACCCTGGTATTGCCTCACACCATTGTGTGGAAACGGACCCTTGTTGACATATTTTTCCGGACTATCCTTCCAGACAACCGCGGCCAAAGCAGCCTTGTTGATAGATCGGCTGATTCCCGCGCGCACCCTTTTATTGTCAAATGGGGCTTTTTCCGTATTGAACGCCAGCGCGTAGAAATAATGGGGTATATAGTCGGCATGCAGCAGACCTGCCTGATTCAGCTTGTCGTGAAGATCAGGATCCGAATCCAGAATCAGGTCAATATTACCGTCAATCATCATCTTGATTTTCTTTTCCTCATCATTGATCAACGTAACAGTGATGCTGCGAATGGCATCCTCTTTTTTGAGGGTATCTTCGGTTGCATTCTCGAGGTCAAGGTCTGGCACAAGTGTTGAGGCCAGCACAATCTGGTTCCCCTGCCAGCTTTCAAACTTGAACGGCCCTGTTCCAATGGGTTGCCGATTAAAATCCTGGGCGACAGGATCCGTTTTCAGATTCTTACCCATGGGCTTGCCAAAGTATGTTGCCGGAATGATTTTAAACGGCAGTAACCACCCGACCCGGGAGGGTGAAATCGCTTCCCGGAACTGAATTTCCAGTGTTGCCTTATCGATTACCTTGATCTGCTTGATCAACTTGCTGATCCTGCCCCGCAACGGCGAATCATTAGCAGGGTTGACAATACACTCATAAGTGAAGAGGACGTCATCACTGGTGAATTTGTGTTTTGGGTCGTCATGCCATGCCACATCAGTGTTCAGCTCGATCTCGTAATTGGTGAGCTTTTCTCCGTCCTGAATCAGGTCACTGGCCAGCCGTAACTCATAATCATCAATTTTCCGGCCGCTAAGGTTTGTTAACCCGTCAAACAAGGTGTCAGCGAGCATGGAGGTGGTTTTGCTCTGTGCCAGAACCGGGTTCAGGGACTCCGGCATCTCAACGATACCGATCACCATGTTGCTTTTTCTGAGAATTTTCTCCACCAGTTCCTGATGTTGCTGTTTCTGGTACATCACGAATGCGACAACCCCCGCCACGATCAGTACAACAACCAGACCGATTACCTTTTTCATTTTGAACCTCCCTAGATGTGCTATAGTTTCAATTGTTCTTAACAACTCTCAAAAAACTGCCTCGGCACTTTTTAATGGTACAACAGGGCCCCCTGTTATGCGTGAAGCCCTGTCTCTATCCTGGATCTGGATTTCTTTTAGTGGATAACCGGAATCTTATAGATCACCGCCTTAATCTTATATTTTGACTGCTTACCCTTGGCATTCTGAACTTCGGTATAAAACCGTCCGCCCTTATAGCCTTCGGTATAGTAGTGCTTTTTGCCACCCAGGTTTTGCGGTATTTTCAGCATGCTCCCTTTTTTCTTGTGATAGTTCCGCAGGTAGGTCAGTTTGTACGACCCTGGAACGACAATCTCCAGTGCATAGAGATCTTCAACCCGCAACTTCTTCTTCTTGGCCAGCGGGAATTGAGCACTTCCCTGGAACTTCTGCTTCGCATTTTTCTTTTTAAGTATACCCTTTCCCTTGGATGGGATTCCTACGACAGCGACCAAAGGCTTGAGAGGTTTCCCCTTGGCCAGAAAATCCTGCCAGCGCTTCTTTCGCAGCGCCACTTTTCGCTGACGTTCCTTTTCGGCCTTCAATCTTGCGATCTCTATTACCTTAAGACGGGCTTCTTCAACTTTTTTCTGCTTTTCAAATAGTTTTCGCTGCATTTCAGCGAACCGCATCTGTTCAGCAATCTCCTGTCGCTGCTGCTCCTCCTCGAGACGTTGTCTTTCTATAGCCCTGACACGCTCCTCTTCCATCTGGCGGTCTATCTCCACAGCCTGGTCAACAGCGGCCAGCATCGAATCGGTATCTTCCGCCTTTATTTTTCTGGCATTGGTATTTCCAATTCTGGACGCAAGTTTAAAGCATACTTTGGCATCCTTGTACTCATCCCTTTCAAACCTCGATTTGCCGCAACTGATAGCCAAATTGTACTGGACCTGCGGTGTGGTCTTCAAACCAATACGACTGTATATTTTGGTAACCCTGATCGTTCTCCCGTAGCACTGCTCTGCCTCGGCAAATTCCTCAGCCTGATAATGTGTATCACCGCACTTCTTTTCTTTATCGTAAGCCCCCTGGACACGCTTTCTCTCACGTTCAACCTGGGTCTTCGCTGTTAATACGATCCCCTTCAATTTCGGTGATTTATCAAGCCATTTTTCCTTAGGCCATCTGTCAAGGGCCAGCAGATCGATGCGGATTTTAGTGGACTTCACCTTTTTCCCGGAGGCGTTCAGTGCATCAGCCTCGTTATGGCGCGAAATCATCAGCTCACCCACATCGATTTTCTCAGTCAGCTTCGGCGTTTCGGATTGCGCCCACTCTGCCCGGGCTTCGGTGAACTTGTCCTTGGTGAAATGCCCCCAACCTTTCTCAATGTGGGTGGCACAGCCTGAAAACATCAGCATGAGAAACATGGGGAGCAATACCCCCAATAAACCCGATGATTGTTTCGCCTTAATCATGATTTTGCCTCCTTTAAATTCCGGTACCTATTCGCTACATCTCCAAAACACTGGCTGAATAGTTCCCAGAATTTTTCAATATGCAACGTTTGAAAAAAAGAGCCTGTTTCACCAGACCCAACCAAAAAAATCTTAGACTCCCTTTGCATCTACTTGAATACTGCCCAACATCGCAGCCGCCTGAATCAGTCGTTGTGTTGCCGGGTGTGTTGAATGTTTGACGATATCGTCAACGGGACCGCTCTCAATAATCCGGCCATCGTCAATGACAAAGGCCCTCTCACAAAGCTTTGACACCACACCGATATCGTGGGAAATCAACACACAACTCATGGGACGTTCCTTATCCTGTTTGCGTTCCAACAGGAGTTCAATCAGTCGCTGTTGGGCAATCAGGTCCAGGTTGTTGAACGGCTCGTCAGCAAGGATCATGCTGGGTCGGCTGCCAAAGGCTCGCATCAGAGCGAAACGCTGTTTTTGTCCTCCACTCAAGTTATGGGGCTGTTCATCCAGCATCCGTCGGTCCAGTAGCAGTTTATCCAGTAACCGATCAAAGGCTTTTTCGACCTCATCACGATTCAACCCCATGGCAAAAAAGCCCTCCTCGAGATTTTGCCGCATCGTCAATGAGGGATCAAAGGTGTCGGCAGGCTCCTGAAAGATAATCTGCACATCACGGTGAAATCTCTTTTTCCCCTTCCCTTTGCGATAGTGGGCCATGGGATTTCCATCAAACAAAATCTCTCCTTGATAATCCTTCAACTCCTGGGTCAGCAGTTTGCCGATGGTTGATTTTCCTGATCCTGAATTCCCCACCAGGGCCACAAATTCATTCTTCCCGATTTCAAACCCTACATCCTTGAGGATGGGAATTTTGGCACGACTGAAAAAAGAGCGGGAACGATAACCAAACTGGATATTTGCCACTTCATACAGCGGGACTTGCTTATCCTGAACTTCGTCCGACTGGCTTTCCATGGATTCGATCACATTCCGCAGGGAGATCATTTCAGCCAGTTTCGGGTGTGCCGGCTTCTCCAGCACCTGCTGAATATTACCGACTTCGAACAACTCCCCTTGATCCATATAGAGTACCCGCTGACAGTCCAGCGCCTTGAGAATGCCAATGTCATGAGTCACAATGAACAAGCTGCTGATATAACCTGAATTGCGTAACCTGAGCAGGGTATCAACCAGCTCGGTGACAGTGACTGAGTCCAGCGAGTTGGACGGTTCATCAGCCAGCAGCAGGGGTGTCGGCGTGCAAATACTCATGGCCACTCCTACCCGTTGCCTCTGGCCACCACTGATATCGCCGGGATATTTGTCCAGAATCATGTCGGGATCGAGCCCTGAATTCACAAGGGCCTCTTTCATCCGCTCCAGAACCTCTTTTCCTGTTAGCTCTGGTTCGATGGTTTCAATCGCCTCTTTCAACTGCCGACTGATCTTCAGCGAAGGATTCAGGCTCAGAGCTGGTTCCTGGAAGATACAGCGAATTTTTGGTCCGCGTACCTTTTCCAATTCAAAAGGAGTGAGTCCCTGGATCTCCATTCCCTGGCTTATGACCTTTCCGCTCTGCTTCCAGCCGCGAATCCGCAACACCTGAAGGATTGTTTTAAACAGCGTGCTTTTCCCGGCACCCGATTCTCCGAGCAGCGCTACCGTCTCACCTTTTTCGATACTGAAGGAGAGGTTTTTGAGGACCTCTATTCCACCCCTGACGGCCGTGACGCTGAGTTGCTCCACCTTTAAAACGGGCAGGTCTTGATTATCCATGCTTAATTCTCCGTCCGCAGGTGCTGGGCCAGTTTATCGCCTAACAGATTGATTCCGAAAATGCTCATCAGTGTAGCCAGAATGGGTGGGATGACAATCATCACATTTTCACCGAACAGGATCGATCGTCTTGACTCAGCCAGCAGTTTCCCCCAGGAGAGGTACCCCCCGGTGCCCAGATCCCCAAAACCTATTTCGTAAGCGAATCCCAGAGCCGATTCCAGTAGCAGGGCTGAGCCAAACAAAAAGGTGGTCTGCACTACAATCTCGGTAATGGAGTTCTTCCACAGAATATTATACAGCAGTACCTTATACGAATTGACGTTTGTGCTGTAAAAGGCCGGGACAAAGCGCTCCGCCTTCAATTGTCTGACCCTGTTTTCCAAAATCCGGGCAATGGAAGGCAGCGAGGAGAGCCCGATGGCAATTCCGGCAATGGGCAAAGAGTAACTGGCTGTCAACCGGGCCTGAGCATCCTGTGCAGCCCAGAAATTGTAGACCCCCATGACAATCAGGATGAAGAACAACTGGGGAATAATCTCAAAAAACTGTGTGATCCAAAAGGCGAGATTTTTGGAGATGATATTTTCAGATGTTAAAAACAACCCAATGGGAATTCCCAGCAGCAGAGCCGTAAAACTGGAGTAAAGAGCAACCAGATAAGCGTGTTTCCCCCCGATCACCATGGTGGCCAGAATGTCCCGCCCTTCATAGTCTGTCCCAAGCCAATAGTCAATCGTTGGGGAAAGCGTGGTCCCAAATTTGGAAAGTGCCGCTCGGGCTTCGAAAAATCCCATATCAGCGAAGCCGAGACAGGCCGCATAATACATCGGTAAAACACAGATCAGTGGCAGCCAGAAGGTTTTCAATGGTGCTTTCCACAGAACCGCTGCTGACAACAGGACCAGTAAAGCAATCGAAACTCCCAATCGTCCCTCACTGGATGGAAGCAGTCGAATCAGAAGGAAACAAAAAGGCAGGATGCCTACGAGCACCATCGCAGCAACTGGTTTGTTGATATTTGATAAGAGCCCAGTCTGAGCAGGTTCGGACATAGTTTTCCCCGGTTGAACGCCAAACAGTTAATTGCTGAACAAAGCAAAAGAAGAATAGCAGCCACATGGGATTCAAACAAGTTTATTTATCTCACATCTGCCGGTATCCCATGTTGCCATTCTGCTCCCCGGCTGTTAGTCTTTGTTCTACCTTCAATGGACTTGTCCGGTTCCGCACTCATTATTTAAAAAAGCTCAAGATCGGTTCCGGTGAAAATCGCCGTCTGAATAACCACCATCATAAAAAGGATTTTATATGACGTATCAACGGATCAACTTGGAATTCAGAAACAACCTCGCCATTATCGAACTGAACCACCCCGAGGTACTGAATGCGATCTCTCAACAGATGCTGGAGGAGCTGAAATCGGCTGTTTCCAAAGTGGCAGACCCGGCAAATGGTATTCGCTGCCTGATGCTGACCGGACGGGGCAGGGGCTTCTGCTCGGGTGCCAATCTCGGAGATAGAGAGCAAATCAAGGATGAAAGCGAAGAATCTGACACTCCCAATATTCCCTTTTCACTGGACAACACCTACAATCCGCTTTTCCTGATGCTCCGTGAACTGGCCATGCCCATTGTCACGGCAGCACAGGGACCCATTGCCGGAATTGGGATGACACTCGCCTTGATGGGGGACATCGTGCTGGCCGGTCAGTCCGCCTATTTTCTACAGGCCTTTCGCAACGTTGGCCTGATCCCTGATGGCGGTATCACCTGGCTGCTGCCCCGATTAATCGGCCTGGGTAGGGCAATGGAACTCTCACTGCTTGCGGAACGGCTGCCGGCTGACAAGGCACTTGAATGGGGACTCATTAACCGGGTCGTTCCAGACGACGAGCTGCTGAAAGAAGCTCTTACCATCGCTGAAAGTCTTGCGAAGGGGCCCACCCTGGCGCTTGGTTTGATGCGGAAAGCCTACTGGAAGAGTTTTGATAACAGTTACGAACAGCAACTGCATCTGGAAAGTACAGGTCAACAGGCAGCCAGCGCCAGCGAAGATGCGGTGGAAGGGATCACAGCCTTTCTGGAAAAACGCGAGCGGAACTTCAAGGGACGATAAAGAGGATCCCCGGGAACGACTCAGGTCGATCTGGGAATAGGTGCGTTCTGGTATCTAACCGGGGAGTTAAACCATTCAACAGTTATCTGGTCAGAATCATATTAGCCCCTTTTTCGGCTATCATCACTGTGGGCCCATGAATGTTACTACCCGTAATCGTGGGCATGATGGATGAGTCGATCACACGAAGGTTTTCAAGACCGTGTACTTTCAACTCGGAATCGACGACAGCCTGCGAATCATTTCCCATCTTGCATGACCCCGCTGTGTGATAAACCGTCTCCATTTTGTCCAGAATGAACTGGCGAATATCCGCGTCTGTTTGCACAGAGAGTCCAGGTACTTCTTCTCCGCCGTGAAAACGATGCATGGCCGGCTGGGATAGAATATCGCGAGAGATTTTCACCCCTTTTACCAGCGCATTCAGTTCCATGTCATCTTCAAAATAGTTGGCTTCGATCCTGGGCGGATCTAACGGGTTGGCAGTTTTGAGGGTGATTCGACCTCGGCTCTTTGGCCGCATGTGGCAGACATGTAACACATATCCAAATTTCGCGGTGGTAAAGAGACCGTGCCCGTGGGGCTGCATCCTCAGAGCTGCAAATTGCAGCTGCAAGTCAGGTATGGGTTCTGACGGATCCGATTTGATAAATCCGCCTGCATCCGTGGGGGTATAAATAAACGGCGGATTTTTGCTGAAGTAGCGGGACAGAAAGGTAAGTGTATGTGGTCCCGGAGATGTCGAAAAGGATGTTCTGGTCTTGTCCAGGCAGCGCAAAATGACGTCGGGATGATCTTGCAGGTTTTCACCCACTCCCGGTAGCTCATGAACCACTGGAATTCCCAACGCCTCAAGCTCTTCTGCCGGCCCAATACCGGATAGCTTTAAAATCTGAGGAGAGTTAATCACTCCACCACTTAACAAAATCTCTTTACTGACACTGAGGGTGATGCATTTTTTTCGGTGCTTCAGGTCGATATATTCCAGACCAGTGGCCTTTTTACCTTCAAACAGAATCCTGCTGACGTGGGCATGGGTGATAACCTTGAGATTTGAGCGATGCAGCGCAGGCATTAGAAAGGTTTCCCCGGCGTGGCCCCGCTTTCCGAGAGGTGTCTGGTTGACCTGAAAAAAATCCACACCCTCGGGATCACTACCATTCAGATCACGATTCCGTGAAAACCCGGCCTCCTGGCATGCTTCAATAAATGCTTCACTGGCCGGAAAATGGAAATTGGTGTCCAGCACATCCATGCTGCCGTCACTGCTGTGATAGTCATCCCTGATTCGCTGCTGCTTTTCTGATTTTTTAAACCAGGGCAGTACCGAATCGTAGTCCCAGTCCGTATTCCCCAGCTCGGCCCAATGATCAAAGTCCCAGCGGTGGCCGCGTGTATAAATCATAGCATTCACAGCGCTGGAGCCGCCCAGCGCTTTCCCCCTGGGCCAGAAAAACGTCCTGTTTCCCGTTACAGCCTCTGCTTCGGCTCTATAGAGCCAGTTATACTTTCGGCTGTTCATCAGATAGAGCATATTCAGTGGGTTGCAGCTGTTGATCCAATAGGTTCGATCCGATGGGCCAGCTTCCAGAAGGCAAACAGAGTGATCGGGATTTTCCGATAGTCGATTGGCTAATACACAGCCTGCTGAGCCACCACCAATAATGATATAGTCATACATATCGTCAACGCTCCATTTAATTGTTTTTAAACATTCAGGCGTCAGGTCGTACTTCTCCGACAGCTGACCGTATCCGAAAAGCGACTGCCTGTCAAAACAGTGATCAGGGTTGTGCATCCTTGCTCAGCGGCCTTTGAATACCGGTTGTCGCTTTTCCAGTAGTGCGCTGATCCCCTCGCTGGCATCTTCCATTTCAAAGGTGCGAGACTGGCAGTGGGACTCCCATTCGGCCGCGGCAGTAACATCCCAGTCCAGTCCCCTGTAGACAGAGCGTTTCAACATACGAACCGCCACCGGTGCGCTGATGGCAATCTCCTCTGCCAGCTCACGGGCTTTCGGAAGCACCTGCTCCTCTGCTTCAGCATAATTCACCAGACCGAGAGCCAGCGACTCCTGACCATCAATCAATCGCCCGGTAAAGAGCAGCTCATTTGCCTTGGGCAGCCCAATCAGCCTTGGCAGGAGATAGGAGATGGCCATACCCGAATGAAGTCCCAGCCTTGAGAAGTTCGCGCCGTATTTAGCTCCCTTGTTGGCCACTCGAATATCACACATCAGCGTCAGACCAAAACCGCCACCAATGGCATGACCGTTTAAAGCCCCGACAATGGGAACAGTGATCTGCTGCAGTTCTAAAAACGGGCGGTAAATATTCATGAGGGCCGCATCAGCTGCTTGAAACAGCTCATTTTTCTCTTCAGCCTTGAAATCTGCCCCGGCACAAAATGTTTTACCACTACCGGTGATAATCAGACAGCGAATATCCTGATCAGCCTTAACCTGCTCCACAGCGTCAATAAATGCTGCCATCATTTCTGCATTCATGCTGTTCCGATTGTCCGGTCGATTCAGCGTTATCTGTGTAATCTGTCCGGTTTTTTCAACCAGAACCGGGGCATCTTCCATAACCGTCTCCTGCTTCAAATTATAATAACTGACAACCTTCAACCTGCTTCCGGGCTATAATAGCGTGCACCGATTTTCAAACGGAACGTCAGCATCCCGGTAAAACTCGACTATCAGGCAAGCCTTCCAATGTCGTCAAGATCATTTCTCGCTGTTCCCAGCTTGACCAGCTTTGAATTAGATTTACAAGCGATAAAAGACGCTCAAAAACCAGACCCTTACCCGCTGCCGTCTCACCTGCTGACCAACAGACTAGAGCACACAAGGGATCGAATTACCAAAAATCAGTTGACTTTTTGATTGTTTTCTGACAGTCTTACACTGCTTGTCTGCCTATTTTTCGCATCGTAACGAACTGATATGATGTTTTATTTTAATAATGAGAAAAAAGGCCACTTGAACAATTTTATCACATCATTTTCTTATCTAAGACCAAGCTTCTAAAGGAGAAGATATGAAAGTTCAGTTTTCCATAATCAAGCTATTTGTCATCACCCTGTTTCTTTTCCTGCTGGTATCCTGCGGTGCTCCCCCGATACTGATCAAGCCGGCGGCAAACAAGGTGAAAAAAATCACCCTGGTATCTGTAACTGCAAATCGCGGTGTCAGAAACCTTAAAGGCCAATCGAAGATGGAGGCCCTCACATCCGTGTTCAGCATGGTAAGGAGCAAAACCAAGGGCAAAGATAAAGAGAAAAAAAAGGACGAGATCTTTGACTTCGGTGGTAACAACCTCGTCAACTTTGCAGCCGAAACCTTCAATTATGAATTCGCACAAATCAAGGGATGGCAATTGGTCCCAAGCGATGACATTCTTGGTACCGATGCATACCAGAAGTTCAGACGAAACATGAAAAAATTTGCAGACTCCCTGCTGGGCGAAGGTGGCGCATCAAAAGCACTGTCCGTGTTGATGGATGCCGGCAGTATTTCAGCCGACGGGATGCCAGCAGCACCATACGATGGCAGAGCAGGGGATGAGAAACAAATGCTGACCGAACTGGCACAGGACCTGGGTGTCGATGCCGTTGTTGTCCTGGAAGTTGATATGGCCTATGCAGCTTCAACTGCCATTGGTGGAACCGGAACTGCCGCTGGTGCTGTCGGCATCGGAATGGTAGTGGTGAATAAATTCGGGGACTACGTCATCAATACCCCGAACATGCGCGGCCAGAAAGATTTCACAGGCTACCGCGTCCGGTCAGACAACACAGTCGCTATGGTGGCTGGGAATATCATCTACTCATCCAAGGCCGATGCAGTATTTAAGGACTCCATCTCCAAAGGGATGGACGTGATCAAAACCAAGATCAACGGAGAGCTGAACCCGAAATAGACAGCCCGTTCCCTCCCTTCAACAAAGCGGGCTGCTTACCTGGCGGCCCGTTACCCAAATGAACCCAAGTCAGGAGTCCCCGGCCTGAAACAGACTCCCTGGCATCCATTCCCCGCTTAATATCAACTAATACCTGGTGAATTTTATCGTTTTTGAGGCTTGGCAAGTGGGTTTTATTGGGGTATATTTCTTTTATCGAACGGTATTCGATTGTCTATTACATGTACTTTGCAGCCAATAACACGGGAGGAAACAATGTATACTGAACTCAAGGGTAAAATAGCGCTGGTCACCGGCTCTGGTAAAAAAACCGGTATTGGATACGCCATTGCAGAAAAATTTGCAGCAAACGGGTCCCATGTGATTATTGCAGACCTGGGAAAGAAGAATCCAGATGCGAGTAATGTCAGCACCGCTACATCCGAAGAATCCCAAGAGATTGCAGCCAGTCTTAGCCAGAAATTTGGTGTGAAAGCCCTGCCGGTGAATGTGGATGTAACCGACAATGCATCCATCACGGCAATGGTAAAGACCATTCAGGAAACCTTTGAAAAGGTCGATATCCTCTGCAACAATGCCGGTGCCACATTTGGGGTACCGAATGCTGTGCATACTTACGATGAAGAAGCCTGGATGAAAACCATCGATGTGAACCTGCACAGTGTTTTCAAGGTATCCCGGGCAGTGCTTCCCCTGATGATGGAAAAAGGTGGAGCTATTATCAACACTTCCTCCCGTGCAGGCAAGGTACCCCCTCTATTTAACGGGGCCTACGCCGTGGCCAAAGCCGGAGTCATCATGTTGACAAAGGTCATGGCCCGGGAACTGGCCGGGAACAACATTCGAATCAATGCCATCTGCCCCGGCCAGATAATGACCGATCTTGAAAAGTGGCGATTCGGACTGGAAGCTGAGTTTTTTGGAACCACTGTAGAGGACCGCCAGGCCGAGATGTGTAAAACCATTCCCTTAAACCGAATTGGCGAACCTGACGAGGTTGCCAAACTGGTGGTTTATCTGGCATCAGACGAGTCTTCCTACCTGACCGGCCAGGCGATTAATGTCACTGGTGGCCAGTTGATGGAACTGTAATACCCTCTCCGTCCCGTCCACCGACGGGACCAGTTGTATCCTTCACCATGGGCGGCCTCTTTCCTGGCCGCCGATTGGCATTGCAAAATTCTCAGAAATCGATAAAATCATCCAGCATCGGGTATAGAATTCACCTACGGGGAACTCGTACTGTTATCAATTCCGAATCAAACATTGAAAAACGAGGAGCTAATGAATAATCCGCAGGCCACAGACGCCGCAATGAACCTGCTGCGAAGTGGAGAGCCTTTTCAGTGGTACGTCATCACACTGCTGGCTCTGGTGATGTATGTATATTTCAACGAGTTTTCCAAGAAGAACTGGAAAAATATTGCGGCCGGGCTATCGCTGTATATGGTTCACTGGTTTTTTGAAATTATGAATGGGTTGATTCAACATTTCAGCGGCCATGCTCTCTGGACGGTTCCAACAGGAACCGCTTTTTTATTGCTGGTGGGTGTCGGCATCGAACTCAGCCTAATGTTCTCAATCGCCGGCCTGATTTTCAGTAAAATCCTGCCCGACGATCCCAAGATGAAAATCATGGGGGTCAATAACCGTCTGGTGGTTGCTATTGGCAATGCAGCATTCTTTTCCATTTTTGAAATTTTTCTGGCAAAAACCCCGGCCTTTGTCTGGGTGTATCCCTGGTGGGGATCCTTACCAGTCTTTATTACCGTATACATCCCATTTTTTGTTGTTTCGATGTACTCATACGACTGGCAGCCGAAGACACAGATTAAGGTGGTTGCATCGCTGTTTGGGGTCAACGTACTAATGCTGATCGTATTTGCAGGAATACTTGGCTGGATTTAGCAACATCAGTGCAGTTGAGGCCGTGCCTTCAGGCGGCCTTTAATAGTCAAGCTTCGGTAAAACCCCACACCCGGCGCAAGTGTTGGCTGTGAAAGCTTAAATCGGTGTTAGCTAAAAACTATGAAAGCAAAACCAGAATTTTTGTATAAGTATCGCCCAATTATAAATTCTGAGGTTTTATCAAAGGATTACTACATTGATGCATTAAATAGTGTCTGAACGAAAGTATTGAGCCGACAGCAACCTCAGTTTTTTCAATGACTTTTAAAATCTCAATATGGAAAACTGGATTTCTTGGTCAATTGTTGTAGCCTCTTTAATTCACATATTCGAGGAATATTATGGTGGATGGATTAATTGGGTTCAAAAGTATGCGAAAGGTGTAAAGCTTTCTCATTTTGTCATGGTCAATTTAGTTTTCGTCGGCCTTTGTGTGGTTGCTTCAATTTGCGACTCCTTATTGTTTAAACTGTCCATCGCCAGCCTGTTATTCGCAAATTCAATTCTTCATATTGTACCTACTTTTATTTTTCGACATTATTCACCTGGCATATGGTCAGCTATATTGCTGTACCTACCACTTTCTTTTCTATCATTTTATGCAGCCTGGCTCGACAACAGTCTTACTTTTCGAAATGCATTTTCAGCTCTATTAATTGGAATATTAATAATGACACTACCTATTTCTGCCCAGTTTTTTAGAATTTTTGTGATAAATCGAAAATAGGTTTTCATAGGCAAAAATCAATGCACAGCAAATACATACACTCGGGAGCAGCCGGGAGATACTGTTGTTATGCCTCAAATTAAAACTATGACACTTGAAGATCTAACCATTGAACACTTAAACGATTTCCACCGTTGGATATCAAACAAAGTATCAGTTCAGTACAGTCTTTCCTCTTTTTTGCCTGAACGAGATATTAAATGGAGCAAAAATTTTCTAAAAGAAACAATATCTAGTTCCGCTTGCTGGAGTCAGGCTATTGCAGTTGATAGAGTGAATATCGGTTATTGCGGTCTTTGCAACATCTCAGCACTGAATAAAAGCGCTGAGTATTTCATTCTGATTGGCGATGATTCTCACTGGGGAATGGGATTTGGAACTAGTGCAGGTCATGCAGTGCTTCAGTATGGTTTTTGTAATCTCAAGCTTAATCGAATTTGGCTTACTGTGTCTGAAACGAATCACGCCGCAATTCGTTCTTATATCAAACTTGGTTATAGGGTGGAAGGACAAATGAGGGAAGCTTGTTTTCGAGATAACAAATACCATGACAAAATTGTCATGAGTATACTTAAACATGAATGGCAAAACGAATGTTAACAGAACAGTTTTATAAAGAATCAGAAGGGTTTGTGAAGCTCTTCTTCATATCAAACGGAGCAAATCCTTATCCCTCCTGATCTATTGCAGGATAGGGATCTCCGCCGCAAGCAGCGGGGATTTTACTTTTTTTATATCTGGATCCCGGATCAGTGTCCGGGATGACGGGACACCCCAAGAGCTGGGGATTAAACTCTTTGCTTTGCAATAAAGCAGGATCCTTATGACGTCTCATAGTCTCGAACCGCGGATCGGATCATGTTCGCAAAACTCATATTTCCCATCGTAAACCACTTGATCACTCGATCATGCTTTCTGTCCATGGCTCGGATAATCTCCTTTTCCGGTACTCCCTTTTTAACCTGGAGCTGGACCTCGCCCACCAAGTTTTCAAGATAACCCAGTTTTTCCGAAATCTTCAGCTTCCCCTTCTCCAATTGGGGATTATGGGAGCAGAACAGGGTGTCAAAATCCCAGGTTAGGATTTTTTTCAATGAGCTTATTTGATTAGCAATATGTTCATCAGCCCGGAACATCTTCATATTTGTACCAATGAAAAGATCTCCCGAAAAAAGCCAGCCGTTTTTTTCTTCCAGGTAGACGGTCATATCCTTACTGTGCCCGGGAACATGGATCGGGCGAAGGCGGTACCGATTTGTTTCAATGATTGATGGTATTTCCAGAGCATCCATTCGCTGCGCCTTTCCCCATAGAATCCGCTGATAAGGGAAAATAATCTGCTTGGCTGCCATCTTTTTGATGGTCAGAGGATGGCCATACACATCGATTTGAAATCGATTTTTGATTGCCAGCGCATTCCCGCTGTGATCCTCGTGGCAATGCGTCAACAGGACTTTTTCAGGATGCTTGCTTTCAAGGACATCAAGTACTTCTGTTCGCACACGCGTGAAGGCCGTATCAATCACAACCCGGTCGATCAGATAAAAAATCGACGTCATCAACGGTTTCCCGAAGGGGTTATAGCCAAATTCCCAGAATTCCACTTCTCCAAATTTTTGATATTTTACTGTTTTCATTTAATTTTTTAAAATATTCGCAGACCAATGATTCACCGATTGTTGTACGGCATCGTCCCTCATGATTCCTGCTAAGCCAAGTCTATGTCAAATTCGGTTTGGCTGCTTTTTACTCATAAATTCTTCAAAACAGTTCCGATTCAATTCCAGGAGTAAGTCTGCCGGTTTCGATCAGGTGTTTCGTTTTTATGGGTCTTCTGGTAAGATCAAAATTTATACATACAGATCACCCGGACTGTTGAATCCGGCGACAACCAGAAATTCAGGCTTTTAATGAACCGACCAAGAATTTTTTTAAGCAACGACGATGGAATAGGATCACCCGGACTACTGGCCGCTGTGGAAGCGGTTGCCGACCTGGGAGAGATTATCGTGGTTGCGCCATCCGTACAGCAAACAGGTATGGGTCGAGCTCTGAAAGGAGATGAACAGGGGTGCCTCACCCCTTATGATCTCGGCCTCCCAGGATATGATATCCGCGCCTTTCACGCTGATTGTACACCGGCCATGGCGGTGCATCATGGCATTATCGCTCTTTGCTCGGACCGTAAACCCGATCTGTTAATCAGCGGGATCAATTACGGTGAAAATATTGGCACCGGCGTCACTGCCTCAGGAACGGTTGGGGCAGCTATGGAAGGAGCCAGTCTGGGCGTGCCGTCCATCGCCATGTCCAAGCAGACCGCTCCCGGAGATTATCATGATTACACAGAGCAGGACTGGCGTGCATCCATCCATTTCACCAGACATTTCGCACAACTGATGCTGACGGCAACGCTTCCTCTCGATGTGGACCTGCTGAAAATTGATGTCCCGGAATCAGCAACCTCAGAAACACCCTGGCGGTTAACAAGACTCTCAAAGGAGCGATATTGGCGCACCTCTCTCAAGGATCCGGGGCCCCATAGTAAAATTGCGGATGCAGAGGTAACCATCGAGCTCGATCACAGCAAGCTGGATCCACAGTCAGATGTGTATGCAATGATTGTTGACAGCATGGTATCGGTAACCCCATTGAGTCTCGATTTCAGTAGTCGCGCCGGGTTCGATCAGACGTTGGAAGTTCTAAAAGCCGTTCGGGAAAATTGAAATCTCACATTTGAACTCAACCCCAACCCGCATAGTCGCATGAACGATACCGAATTCAAGCAGTTCATCAAATCCTATGGTAACAGTATTAGAGAATTTGTCCTCAACGAACCGATACTGGAGAATACCAATCACCTGGAGGGGCTTTCACGGGATCTTCTGGACCGAATACTTGCTCCATCCCCTTTATCCATCTTTATCCCGGAAGCATACGGGGGCGATGGCGGCAAACCGGAACGCTGCCTAGCCCTGCTGGAATCGATATCCTATGAATCCATTGCCGTCGGTTTAATGTTCGGGATAAATGGGTCCCTGTTCCTCGATCCGGTTGCCAAGTACGGCGGTGATGAGATTAAAAGGCATGTGTTCAAGCGGTTTCTGGAGGACAAAGCCATTGGCGGATTGATGATTACAGAGCCGGACTTCGGAACGGACGCCCTGGCCATGCAGACACAATACCAGGAAAACGGAGATGAGTGCCGCATCCAGGGAGAGAAACACTGGGGCGGATTGACCGGACTGGCTGATTTCTGGCTGATGACAGCCCGCAAACAGAAACCGAACGGATCACTGGCACGGGACGTGGACCTGTTTATCTGCGAGATGGACCAACCCGGACAGCGCATTGTGGTGCAAGAGTACTACCACAAGCTTGGGCTGTTCCTCATCCCCTATGGACTGAACCAGGTGGATATTACAGTGCCCTCATCATCGCGCCTGATCCCCATCTCCAGCGGGCTCAAACTGATGATGGACCTTCTGCACCGCAGCCGCCTCAGGTTGTCGGGCATCGGACTGGGTTTTATCCGGCGCATGCTGGACGAAGCACTGGCTCACTGCCAGTCCCGATCCGTCAGCGGCCGGATGCTCGATCAATATGATCAGGTTCAGCACCGCCTTTCCGAACTCCAGGCCTGGTATACCATCAATTCAGGTATGTGCCTGTTCACCAGCCGTGTGTCATCCCTTACAAATGATCTATCCGGAATGGGCCTTCAAGCCAACGCCAATAAGGCTATTCTCACCGATATGATGCAGGAAGCCGCACAATCCCTGCTGCAACTGGTTGGAGCCAAAGGGTTTCGTCGGGACCATATTGCTGGGCGGGCCATCGTGGACTGCCGGCCATTCCAAATATTCGAAGGGTCCAACGATGTGATGTACAGCCAGACAGCCGATATGTTCATGAAAGCAATGAAGCGGGCGAAGGAAAGCAACCTGTATCGTTTCTGCACCACATTCGAACCTGTCTCCAGAGCTGCTGAGCGCTACCGTGACCTGGTCGACATCTCTATCGACCCGGACATTGACCAGCGAAAGCGAGTACGTCTGGGGAAGGCCGCCTCCTGGCTGATCTCCATCGATTATGTCCTTGATCTCGCCGATCAGGGTTTCAGGCAGGACCTGATCGAAAATGCCATCGCTGTTGTCCACACCCGAATTGCCGAGCAACTGTCAGGTATTCGTCAGGCAGATTCGCTTCCCCTTATTAAGGACTATGCCGATGGAAGTGATTGGAAACAGTTATAGTTCCAAATGGTCCGCATAACCTGTCACCATAAGAAACACTACTCAAATCCCGGTGGTGGCGTGAAACCACCGGTGATATCTTTCATCAGTTTTGCAACGTGCATGGGTGTCCGATCCTCCATGTAGGGCCCGACAATCTGCACCCCCACCGGCAGACCGCTCCGGGTTAATCCAATGGGAGCCACCGTAGCCGGCAGATAGGACACAATGGTCAGGCCTGCCCATGGAATAACCAACTCTATATGGGATATATCCTGATCATTAAACCGACTTAACCGCTTATCTATCAACGTATGATCATGCAGAACCGCTGGTACCCTGACCGCAGGGCACAACAGCACATCGATCTCCTTGAAATAGTCATCCCACTTCTGGCACATCAGTGAGCGCTCAACATTCAGCAGCTGCCACTCCCGATGAAGCTTGGTGATAGCCCTGGCCATGTGCGTTTCCGGGTTTTGGTCATTTTCATCCAGGGTTTTAGACTGTTTCAGCAGTTGGTCAAAATCAGGTTGCGGTACCGTAAACGCAGTCGCCAACGTTACCAGGTCAAAATAGACCTCCAGACAATGAGTAAAATCGATATCCGGCTTTTTATCCTCGACTTTTGCCCCCGCTTTCGCCAGGCTGTCTGCCATGTTTTGCAGACAATCCCCCACCTCGTTATCCGGGGGAGCCAGCGGGTCATTAATCCACAAACCAATCCGGTAATCCTGGAGTTTCTCCCTGCGGGGCGCAGGCAGTTTGATTGTTACAGCTTTTCGCTGCGGTTTTGGCGGTTGCACCACCAGATCCATCACCAGTTCCAGATCTTCAGCACTGCGCGCCAATGGGCCGGTGACGGCAAGATCGATGTCTACCGCATGATCAATGGTGAACATTTCCAACGGAGGCAACTGCCCATGCATGGGAACGATCCCATAGGTCGGTTTGTGACCGTACACACCGCAGAAGTGAGCCGGCGAGCGGATGGAGCCCCCGATATCGCTGCCAATCTCCAGGCCGGTCAAACCAGCCGCCAGTGCTGCCACTGCGCCTCCGGAAGACCCTCCGGGTGATCGGGACACATCCCAGGGATTGTTCGTCTGTCCATAGACGTCATTGAAACTCTGGGTATCCATGGCCCAAAGCGGCAGATTTGTTTTCCCGAAGATTATAGCTCCGGCATCCAGCAGCGATTGAACCACATCCGCATTTCGGGTTGATATATAGTCCTTAAAAATTGGTGATCCCCAGGTGCAGCGCATGCCGGTAACCTCAATACAATCTTTGATGGTCATCGGTAACCCATGCAACGGACCCCAGCTTTCTCCCCGCGACAAAGCGGTATCGGCCTGTTGAGCTCTCTCCCGAGCAGCTTCAAACCCGGTTTCCACAATGGCATTTAAACGGGGATTCAACCGCTCAACTCTATCAATATAAGTTGCCAGTAATTCAGCAGAACTAATCTGTTTCTCCTGAATCGCCCGAAGCAGTTCTGTGGCTGATTGAAATGGTAAAGAGTCCATTGATTATCTCCTGTTTGGTGAACAACCATTAGTGTTTCCTGTCTCCACAAACCTGAAAGCCCCTGAAACCGATTGACCTTGCTTTAAGAACACTCTTCCTGATAGCAGTCGTCCGGACTTATAGCACAGGAAGTTTATCGTATATGTCCGTTAGTTTCAAGCCATATGATGATGCGTCCCTCTTCCAAGGTACACAGTTTGTCAACCCGGCGAAAGCCGGGTTCCAGGTCATATTTTTACTGGATGCCGGATCGGGGTCCGGCATGACCCTAGAAGAGAATGTGTTCTTTTAAACATCAATCCTGCCGATCAGCCGGATGTACTGCTTCAAATTGACACTGTTTTATGATGCCAATGGGTTCCTATGCCTGTTCCAATTTTTTGATTCATATATTCAGGTATCTACAAATATTTTGATGTTTTGCTTGGCAGGTATTTGTCGGTGTATGATACACCATCTATTGACATATAGCGTCTCGAACAGGATATCCAAAATGATCTTTGGGAGAACGATGAAAGTAGCTGTCTATACTGGCACCGAACAGATCGCCATCCTTGATAAACCGAAGCCGGAAATCAGTTCGGAGCAGGTTCTGGTGAAGGTCGGATTCTGCGGTATCTGCGGATCTGATGTGCATGCCTATGCCAATGGAATGATCTATGAAGCCGGTACGGTAATGGGTCACGAATGCAGCGGCACGATTTCAGAAGTCGGTGCAGATGTTCCGGAATTCCAGGTTGGAGACCGGGTCGTTATCAAACCCTTTGGTGGAACTATCTGTGGGAAATGTCACTTCTGTCGGAAAGGCCAGCCGAATTTCTGCCTGAACCGGACAGGGACCAGCATAGGACTCACACCACAGCTGGATGGTGCCTTTGCAGAGTTCCTCAAGGTAACCAATCCAGCGAGCCAGCTGATTAAGATTCCGCATCATCTTTCTCTGGAGGAAGCAGCTCTGTCTGAACCGCTGGCTGTCGCCATGCATGCCGTTCAGCTTTCACAATTCAGGATCGGTGATCGAACACTGGTCATTGGTGCTGGCCCCATCGGGCTCGCAACGGTTGACATATTACATCTGGGTGGTGCCGGCCGCATAACAGTTGTGGAAAAGTCAGCATCAAGAGCCGCCAAGGCGCTTGAATTTGGGGCGGATGACGTCCTCGACCCGGATGTGGAGAGGCTGGGGCTTCGAGAGAAAATTTTTTCCCTGTGTGACGGCATCGGACCGAGAATCGTATTTGAATGCGCAGGATCACCAGCAACCTTTGTTCTGGCAACCGGCCTGGTACAAAACGGGGGTCAGGTGATAGAGGTCAGTATTATCGAAACAGAGGTACCATTCACGCCTCTGGGAATCACCATTACCGAAGTGGATATCAAGGGCAGCTATGGCTATCGGACCGAAGATTTTCAACTCGCCGTTGAATTTCTGAGTAAAAATCGGCTGAAGGCGAGCCTGATGATCTCAGATATTATTCCGCTCGAAGATATTAACGAAAAAGGGTTTAAGCGGCTTCTATCAATACCGGAGCAGGTAAAAATTCTGGTGAAACCCTGATTGTCAGAAATAAAAACCTGACACCCCATTTTTTATTTTTAACCTAGAAAACCGCTGGATTGAGGTTTTCTAGTCAGGAAGGGTCCTGTGATCCTAAAACCGTGAAAATGGAGATAACCCATGAGTATTGCTACAGCAATTGAAGAAGCCAGAAAACTGATTGGGCAAGAGGTTGGTCTGAGCGATTGGATGGTGATCGACCAGGAAAGAATCAACAAATTTGCAGAAGCAACAGGAGATTTTCAATGGATTCATGTCGACCAGGAAAAGGCTGCACAAGGTCCCTTTGGCACGACCATTGGCCATGGTTTTCTGACCATTTCCCTGATACCCCTTCTCGGAAATGCCGTCAAAATGCCAGCCCTTGACAATCTCAAGATACAAATGGGCATTAATTATGGGCTGAATAAGGTCAGGTTGCTTAACCCCGTTCTGGTCAATTCAAAGGTACGATCCCGCATCACCCTGCAGGACATCATTGAAAAATCACCAGGCCGAATCCTGGCGACTTACGTGCATTCCATCGAGATCGAAGGCCAGGAAAAACCGGCATGTATTGCAGAATCACTCGGCATGGTCATGGTCGACCCCGACTAGCCGAACCAGTGGAAGATAGGAGCAGGACTTTCAGGCTGTGGCGGTCAGATATAGACCGAAGATCATCACGATTGAAACCAGAAGTCGCAGCCTGAATTGACGCTCATGAAAAAAGAACCAACCGATGATAACAGCAAACAGGATGCTGGACTGACGCAGCGTCACAATATAACTCAGGTTCTCCGTTTTCATCACATGTAGAACCGTCCCATATGATGTGATGGTCCCTAGCGCCGCCAGCCATATTTTCCACCACTCCCGCCGCCAGACCGCAACCCATTCACTGTCCCGCTTTCTCAGCATAAAAAGCCAGTAGAGTGAGTAGCAAATCGTATTTTCAAGCAGAAAATAAACAATCCCCTGCCCCCACCCCGGCACCTCATCAAGAAGGCGGGCGGACATCATACCTGCCTTATCAACCACACTGTAAGTCACAACGGTTCCAAGGGTAATAAAGGCCCAGAGATTCTCCCGCTTTAGAAACACCCGAAGAATGTCCCCGATCCTCTCCAACTTCCCCTGCAGCAGAAGCACAAGTATGCAGGTAACCACAATGGCGATCCCGCTCCCTCCTCTCAGGGAAATGGTTTCAGCAAATACAATAAATGCAACTAGTGGGACAAAGGCAGGTGCAGAGCGGACGATGGGATATACGAAGGAGATGTCCCCTTTTTCGTAGGCTGTGCTGAGTGACAGGATATACAAGGCATGCACCACACCGGACAGGACAATCAACCCCCACAGGTGAGCAGGAATCAAAAACAGATTGAATTGAAAGGGCAATGCAAGAGCCAGCGCCATCAGGAGTGTGCCCTTGAAAAGGGAAAACACTCTTGGTTGGGCGCTTGACTTGGTCAGGGAATTCCACCCGATATGAATTCCGGCTGAGATCAGGATCAGTATGACAGAAAGTGACGTCATCTATAGGTCGGCTTAAAAATTAGTCGAGTGTTTCTCATTAGAATTAAAGAAACACGTCGCTCGTTAAAGAAACACTCGACTAATTTTTTAACGATCCTTTTACAAATAAAATATGAAGTTTTTTAACGATCCCTGAGTGCATATGGGAAAGTCAAACACCTTTCCCATATGATATTTCCAGCGAATCCGTGCCCCCCTTTCGGGGGATGCTTAAGCTCTTTTCGCTGTGTTTCTGGAAGGCCTGCGGTTATTGGACCGGTTCGCCTGCGGGCGCTTCTTGGACCTCGCGTTATATGAAGGCTTGGCTTCCGGTTCAGGCACCACATTAGGATCCGGCTCAAAGCCTTCAATCATTTTACTACTCAGTGATTTACGAAGCAACCGCTCGATTCCAGCCAGTGATTTGTGTTCATCGATACTCACCAGTGAGACGGCCTGTCCCTCCAGACCTGCCCTGCCGGTACGACCAATACGGTGAACATAGTCTTCCGCCACATTCGGCAGATCGAAGTTGACCACCTGCGGTAACTGTTCGATATCCAGTCCACGTGCCGCAATGTCCGTGGCCACCAAGGCCACAATCTTGCGCTGTTTGAAGTCGGCCAACGCCCGGGTCCTGGCTCCCTGGCTTTTGTTGCTGTGGATGGCAGCAGCAGAGATACCGTCTTTTTCCAATACTCGGGTCAGTTTGTTGGCACCATGCTTCGTGCGGGTAAATACCAGCACCTGCTCCCAATTACCATCATGAATCAGGCGACACAGCAGTTTAGGCTTACGGGATTTATCCACCGGATGAACCACCTGATGAATATTTTCCGCCGTGGCGTTACGCGGAGCCACTTCGATGCGGGCCGCTTCGTTCAGCAATCCCTTTGACAACTGCCGGATTTCTGTTGAAAAGGTAGCAGAAAAGAGCAGGTTTTGCCGTTTTTTCGGCAGAAGCTTCAGGATTCTGCGAATATCATGGATAAATCCCATGTCCAGCATACGGTCTGCTTCGTCCAGCACTAGAATTTCAAGTTTTGACAGGTCGACAAACCCCTGGTTCTGAAGATCCAGAAGTCGCCCTGGTGTTGCGGTCAGAATGTGTACTCCTTTTCGCAATGTTTTTTTCTGAGGACCAATCCCCACACCACCGTATACGACTGTTGATCGCAGTGACAAAAAGCGCCCATATGTAGTAACACTGTCACCTATTTGAGCCGCCAGTTCGCGGGTCGGGGTCAGGATCAATGCCCGGATGGGACCGGGTTCAACAGGTTTTGTTTCATCGAGTAATTGCAGCAAGGGTAGTGTAAAACCAGCGGTTTTACCAGTACCCGTTTGAGCAGCGGCCAGTACATCACGGCCGGATAAAATGATTGGAATGGCTTCAACCTGAACGGGAGAAGGGGTCTTGTATCCTTGTTTGTCAATAGCACGCAACAAGGGCTCGGATAATCCGAGGGAAGAAAATGACATATATATTTACCAATTATGTTGTTGATTACCGGTGATCCGGCAGTTTGAGAGAACTATTCCCAATAATTCTAACAGTGTAGATGGGTGACTGGGACAACGCACAATGGTAAACAAAGCCACAAGGATTCAGCCTGTGAATATTCAGCTAAAGTGGGAATGCGTATAATTGCCGAAGATGGCGTGTGTAAACGAGGAAGGCAACTATCTGGTGTCGTTAAGTCAATCAAAAGATTATTATAGCAGATTAAAAATGGTTATGTCCAAATTTACTTTACCTGCCATGTTTATCCATTCATTACAGTGTATTGAATATTCTAAAGTGCTACTCATGAGCTCACAAGAGAACAATATGTCACTGCAACCGAAGGTTTACGCCAAACATTCCAGATAGCAATGCAAACATCTGACCCAATCAATACCGGACAGGGGATATCTGAATCTCAATGAGCAGACGACAGATTCTGTAAAAAGGGCTTCAGGTTATCTGTCCAGATATTTGCAACACCAAATGGAAAACAAGGAAATGGATCACAATCGCCTAGCATCAACATCTAAAGTCATAAATATGATTGAAATAATGGCTGGGGTGTTATAAATATGGATCGACCGCGAATCTTTGGTTGAATGAATAGATTTCCATAACCACAACACAGAAAAACAATGAAGCTACGGGAAACCAACCTGAACAAGCTATCCCAATCGATTTACGATGTACTGATAGTCGGTGGTGGCATTAACGGTGCTGTTTCGGCAGCTTCACTTGCGGGAAAAGGTGTCAAAACCGCACTTATTGACAAAGGTGATTTTGCCGGTTTAACCAGCCAGGAATCCTCAAATTTAGCCTGGGGTGGAATTAAATACCTGGAGACATTAGAGTTTATACTGGTTAAAAAGCTTTGCACGTGCAGAAATCAGCTGATCAGGAGCTATCCTTCAACGGTGAAAGAGATCCGGTTTTTTACCACAATCGCCAGGGGATTTCGATATCCTCTGGTTTTTATCTGGCTTGGCACCTGGCTCTATTGGGTAATTGGCTCATTTTTTACGAAACCACCCCGTTTTCTGACAAAAAATCGTATCAGGACTGAGGAACCCGTTATTAACACAGAAAATGCCAAGGGTGGATTTGAATATTCTGATGCCTATCTTCACGATAATGACGCACGGTTTGTCTTCGGGTTTATTCGCTCCGCTCTGACCTATGGGTGTATCGCCGCCAATTATCTTGAATGCATTCATTCGGAACGCGATAACGATGGCATCTGGAAAACCCAGGTCAGGGATCATCAATCGGGTAAAACGTTTGAGATCCGCTCCAAGGTCTTGATTAATTCAACCGGTCCATTAGCAGATAACTTTAATAATAAACTGGGGCAGAAAACGGATCACCATTTGGCCCTTTCCAAAGGGATTCATCTTATTGTGAACAAGGTGACACCGAATCACCGGATATTGACCTTTTTTGCCAGTGATGGGCGTCTGTTTTTTATTATCCCAATGGGAGCCAGAACCTGTATTGGAACTACAGATACGCCAGTTGAGAACGAAACCAAAGAAGTGACAGAAGAAGACAGGCAATTTGTTCTGGATAATATCAACTCACTGCTGTTGATGGAAAAACCGATCCGCAAAACAGATATCATTGCAGAACGCTGTGGTGTCAGGCCGTTGGTGATTAAAGGAAAACAAACCGGAGATGCAGACTGGATACAGCTCTCACGGAAACACGAGGTTGAGGTGAACAAGGCGGAGACATTTCTGACAATCTTTGGTGGGAAACTGACCGACTGTCTGAATGTTGGGGATGAGGTTTGTGATATCGTGAATGACATGGGGATTCACATTCCCTTTCCAACCTACCGTTGGTTCGGTGAACCGGATGAGAAAACGAAATTGGAGTTTAAACATCGTGCCCGCCTGATCGACCTGGATCACTATACCTCTTCTGATTCATCTGAATTATTGTCTTCAAGGTTGTGGCGACGATACGGAGAAGCAGCCTTTGATATGCTGGAACGAATACAAGAAGACCCTCAACAGGCAGAAGTGCTGATAAAGGGGACAGAGTACATACGAGTTGAGTTGCAGGAGACTGCTCAGAGAGAAATGGTGACAGAACTGGATGACTTTCTGAGGCGGCGATCAAAGATTGCATTAATCGAAAGACAGGCAGTCATTAAAACCTCAGAAGGACTAATGGAAGCCTGTGAAATCTTGTTTGGTGATAAAGCCGAAGATAAGCTCAACGGCTATTTCAACTCGTAAAATAAATGGATGTCATGATACGAGTTTTAAAAATAGCGCTGCACATTTGCTAAATGGTCAGGAATATACTAGGCTTAATGCCGTCATTAAAGAATAGAGGTATGAAAGTTGAAATTTCATGTTGTGTCAGACCCCTCAATTTCTGAAAAAGGAGGCTTATGAATTCAAATACCAAGCTGTTTAATCTGCCGATGATTGTTGCGTTAATACTGATCCTGGGAGGCGGATGGATGGCCTTCCTGGTTCAGACCGGTGGTGGGGACATTGACGTCAGGGATGTGCGCTTTGTAGGCTCCAATGGTACCGTCATGAGCGCGTTGCTTTACGTACCAGATGGAGTGATCGCTAAGAAAAAGGCCCCGGGTATCGTTGCCATACACGGTTATATTAACAGCCGTGAAACCCAGGACGGTTTCGCCATAGAATACGCCCGCCGCGGCTATGTAGTGCTGGCATTAGATCAAACCGGACACGGTTATTCAGATCCGCCGGCTTTCGGCAACGGCTATGGCGGTATTGATGGGCTGAAGTATCTTCGGTCACTGGATATTGTGGATATTGACAATATCGGCCTCGAGGGGCACTCCATGGGAGGCTGGGCCTCTGCTATTGCGGCAGCTGTTGTTAAGGATGGCTATAAGTCATTTGTGATGGCTAGCTCTTCAACCGGAACCTTCGGGGCTCCCGATGGCACACCGACCTACCCGCGCAACATGGCGCTGATCTTCAGTGTATACGACGAGTTTTCCAATTTGATGTGGGGATCACCGGTTCCAAAGGATATTGTAAAGACGGATAAGCTGAAGAAGCTGTTTAACACCACTGAAACAGTAGAGGTCGGAAAACTGTATGGTTCCATTGAGGAAGGTACAGCTCGGAAGCTCTACCAGCCATCAATGATCCACCCCAGGGTCCATCTTTCAACAGAAGCGATTGGAAACGCCGTTGAATGGATGCAGGCCACCCTTGAGGGCGGAAACGGCCTGTCTCCCTCAGATCAGACATGGTACTGGAAGGAATTTTTCACCTTGCTGGCCTTGATCGGGATGGTGGTACTTCTGTTCCCACTGGGGGGATACCTGCTCCAAACCGATTATTTCAAGGAACTTCAGGAAGAACCGGCTCAGCAGAAATCTGTTACCGGTTGGGGTTGGTGGGTTGGCGCCATCATTACGATACTGATTCCGATTCCCGTATATATCTGGGCCTGGACGTTTCACAGCAAGGGAGTGGCTGCCGCCTCGTTTATCTGGCCCCAATGGGTTACCACAACCATTATGTTCTGGGCGCTGGGTGTGGCTGTGGTTTCCCTGGTCTTGTTTGTGTTGTGGCACCTCCTCTCCAATAAGAAAAAAGGGGCTGGCATGTCTGACTATGGGTTAAGCTGGAAGGGCGAGGGTTTAAAATGGGGCAGAATTGGAAAATCTTTTCTGCTGGCCCTGATCGTTGTCTTTGTGGCGCATCTCTCCCTTGCCTTTTCAGACTGGGCCTTTCAGACAGATTACCGATTCTGGGTCATGGCCATCAAACCACTGGATGCATTCCATTTTGGGATAATGTTCGGCTATATTATCCCATTCGCCTTTTATTTTCTGGTCCTGGGGGTTGTGCTGCACGGTCAGATGCGCCCCGGGAAAGAGGGTTCTCCATTCGGCATTGGCAAGGAAACCATCATCAACATTCTGTTGCTGGTGACAGGCTACTTTTTATTCCTGGCATTCCACTACGGACCTCTGTTTGGAGGCGGTACGCTTGCTATTCCGGATTTGAATCTGGCAGGAATTATCATGTTCCAATTCATCCCGATTTTCGCGATCGTGGGACTTGTCACCACCTATTTCTATCGAAAAACCGGGCATATTTATGTGGGAGCCTTTATTTGTGCCATGCTGGTCACCTGGACAGTGGTAGCAGGCACAGCAACTCACTATCCCTTCTAGGCTGATTCAGTATGCCGAAAAACCTGATCCCGGATCAGAGGCAACTGCTTGTCACTACAACCGGTATTTCTGAAAATGCCGGCTTCAAGCCTCCCGTCTGAAAAGGTGGGGGGCTTTTTCATGTTGGGCCTCTTTGGTCGGTTTTCAGGAATAAAATGGACCATGGAGGCATTATATAGTGGCTGCTTGACAATAGCTTGAGTAGTTTCTATTATCTTTTGTACATTTTGTTCACATATTGTTATAAAATCTGTGTCGCATGGTGAAATAAAGGTTTGGTTTTCTGGCTGATTTCACCTGATGTTTCTGGCAAACAGCTGAGCAGCAGGACATATATCATGGATAAAATCACCAAACTGTCTCGACGGAAATTCCTGAAAAAAGCCGGCGCGGCTGGCATAGCCGCGGGTTTGGGGCCTGCAATCATTATTCCGGGGCGGGTTCGCGCCTCAGGTCAGAAAAAAACCCTGAAAATTCTCCAGTGGCACCATTTTGTACCGGCATTCGACGACTGGTTTAATAATAGTTATGTCAAGGAGTGGGGTGAAAAGAATAACACCCATGTCATCGTCGACAATGTCGGTATGACGAGTCTGCGCAGCCGAGCTGCAGCTGAAATATCAGCCCAGGAAGGTCACGATATTTTCTTTTTCCTGAGCCCCCCATCTGTATACGAAAATCAGGTCATCGATCATCGTGAAATTCACGAGGAGTGTGAACGAAAATTTGGAAAATCCATCGACCTGGCCCTGAAAAGCACCTATAACGTAAAAACGAAGAAGTACTACGGCTTTTCAGATAGCTATGTTCCTGATCCAATTAATTACCGTAAGGATCTCTGGGATGATATCGGAATGCATCCGGACAGCTGGGATGATATCCGAATTGGAGGTCGGAAAATAAAACAGCGGCACGGAATTCCCATCGGGATCGGACTGGCACCTGAGCTCGACACCAATATGATCCTGCGATCGATCATGGCAAGTTTCGGGGCATCTATCCAGGATCCAGAGGGAAAACTGATTCTTAAGTCAAAACAGACCCTGGAGGCCATCAAATTTGTCAGGGCCTTGTACAGGGAAACGATGACTGATGAGGTTTTCACCTGGGATGCCTCATCAAATAATCGTCAGATGCTGGCCGGGCGCGGGTCTCTGACGGCAAATGCCATTTCGATCACACGAACCGGCGAAAATCAGAAAATCCCCATTTCAGATCGTATCTGGCTGACAAAAGCGGCTGCAGGGCCTGTCAGACGAATCGGTTTGAACCACTTGATGGACGTTTATGTTATCTGGAAATTTGCCCGGAATATTGAAGGCGCAAAACAGTTTTTGATCGATTATGTCAGTCAGTCCCGTAAGATATTTCAGGCCAGCGAGTTTTATAACTTTCCCTGCTATCCGGACACCATCCCGGATCTGAACAGCCTGATTAGTTTTGACACCAAGGCGACGCCCAATGACAAATACAAAATCTTCGAGGATGTAACAGAGTGGACGACAAACGTGGGTTACCCGGGTTATGCAAATGCAGCGACGGATGAGATTTTCAGCAAGTGGATCATCTCCTCTATGTTTTCCCAGGCTGCATCGGGGAAAATGACGCCGGAAAATGCCCTTGGTTGGGCTTCCAATCAATGTAGAGATATTTTTGTAAAATGGCAGGAACGTGGCATGATTTGATCCTCCATGATCCAAGTCGCAACTATCGTGTAAAGAAATGCTATGAATCGAGTCACATGCCTTGTCCTGATCTGTCTCTGCCTCCTGCGGGTCACATCCGTCGATGCATCAGGGGGAAAGCGGCGGGTCTTTGTCGTCAGCAGTTACCATAAGTCCTACCTCTGGTCGCAATCGACACAAAAAGGTCTGACGGAAGCCATGCTGTTTTATGGATACCTGGAAAACCGGGAGCAGATTCAATCCTTTACAAAATACGACCGTATCGAAAGCGCAAAGGCTGTCATCGAAAAAATGTGGATGAACACCAAGCGAAAAAACAGCCCTCGTGAAATCGCAAGGGCAACCTTCCGGATCATGCAGGCAATAACAAAATTCCAGCCTGATCTGGTCATGCTGGGAGATGACAATGCCGCCAATTACATCGGCAACCAGCTCTTGGACACAAAAATTCCCGTGGTTTTCTGGGGAATCAATGGGCTGCCTCTGAAATATGGTCTGATTGAAAGCATGGACAGTCCCGGACACAACATTACAGGGGTTTGGCAGGCGGGGTACCACAAAGAAAGCCTGGAACTGCTTCATGCCCTGGTTCCTGATGCCAGGACCTTTGCCATTCTGTCCTGCGATTCGGTGACATCAAGGGCCAAAATCAAACAACTCCAACGTCTGGCAAAGGATGGCAAGCTGCCGTTGAAGATCGTGGCTACAGTCTCAACTAACTCTTTTTCCGAGTTCAAATCAAGGACGCTTGAATTGGCAGATAAGGTTGATGCTTTTTTTATGCTCAACCACGATACCTTCAGGGATGACCAGGGAAATCACGTGGGTATGCTGACAGTCGGAAAATGGTACCTGGAAAATGTCAAAAAACCGGAAGCCTCTCACGAGGACCAGTTCGTTCGAGAAGGGATGCTCCTGACGGCAAATGATTCGGGATACAACCAGGCCTATAAGGCCTTTGAAATGGCGTACGATATTCTTGAGCAGGGACTGAATCCCAGCAGAATGAGAACGATTACACCACCCCGAGGTCCCCTGATGGTCAACCGTATTCGGGCAGAAATGCTGGGCATAACGTTGGATGACAAAATGGACCTTATAGAAGAAATTGTAGAAGAAGCAGTTGCCTTGAATAAACGTTGAGTAAATCGGCCATGGAACTACCAAAAGCGCAGGGAATATCAATTTTTGTCAGGATTCTGATCGTGTTTCTATGCGTAAATATTGGCACGAGCGGCATCCTGATCATTACTGCGTTTGTCTATAACCGAACAACCATTGAAAAAAGGACCAAGGAGAATATCACGCAGCAGATACAGACGATTCGTGTCAACTTTGAAAATGAGTACCGGGTTAACCTGAAAAGATCTCTCGAAACGCTGGCTTCTGACGGTACATTAAATGAGTATATTGGGGCCTCTGATGTGGAAAAAATGGTCATTGGTAAAAAGGTGGAGCTCTCTTTCCTGCAGCATATCAAGGCCTATAAAACCTACCTCAGTATGAGTTTTGTCGATTCATTCGGCCATATCAATATTTCAGTAGCCGGGAAATTGCGCCGTAAGGAGGCCTTTAACCTGAAGGAGATTAATCCCGATCTGGAAAAAGGTATGAAACCATCCCTCAAGGCGCGTGCCAGGCTTTTCAGAACACTGGAATCCATCCCCCTGTTATTGTCCTCAGGATATATGGAGTGGTTCATGCCGCCCAGAGAGATACAGCTTGAAGGGCCGTTTCTGGAAGAGAACGGATCATACGCCCTGCTGGCGGGAATCTCCAAGCTGGATTTGGATATCGGTGACTTTGGCGGTGTGATCATGATTCGACAGAACCTGGATCATTTTCTAAGCGGATTACGCGATGTTCAATTTTTTGATGAAAACCCGATCTGGGTTTTCGATGCAAAAGGAAGTGTGTTACAGCACCCCGAAAATAAAAAAATCAGCTTTGACCCGGGCAACTACCTGCCGAAAACCTTCCAGGGCGCCTTGCGATTGGTGAATGTGGATGAAGGGATCGTGGCGTATCAGGATTTTTCGATCCTGCCTGGCAAACCGTTCATTCGATTTGTCATCGCCATTCCAACGTCAGTTCTGTTTAAGGATTTTGCCGGTGCGATCCGATTCTTTTCCATCGTCCTCGTTGTATCCATCTTACTGGTGCTGCTGCTTACATTTTATATGTCCCGCTATCTCTCCAGACCAATCATCGAGCTTTCTGCGGCTGTCAGTAGACTGGCACATGGCGATCTCAGTTCCAAAGTGATGATCGAGACCACGGGAGAAGTTCAGATTCTGGTCAACAGTTTTAACCAGATGACAGACAATCTGCGGGAAACGATCAAATCCAGGGACGCATCAGTGGAGTCCATGGAGAAAGAGGTTGCTGAGCGTAAACAGATGGAAGAACAACTACTGCAATCACAGAAAATGGAATCTCTGGGAACGTTTGCAGGTGGAATTGCTCATGATTTCAATACACTGATTGGAACAATCATCGGATACACTGATATCATCTTCAACGAACTAGAGGACGACAGCCCGCTGCGGGAATATATAAACTCAGTGGCCAATGTCGCCAATCGAGCTAAAACACTCGTTAAACAGATTGGTGATTTCAGTCGTCCCAAGACGACTGGCAAAACCCCAATTGACATGATTTTATCCGTTCGTAGTTCTATGAACCTGATGCGAATAATACTACCAGCGACAATACAGATTAAGGAAACATACAGTCCTGATAAACTTTTCATTAACGCAAATATAAATCAAATCAACCAATTGGTTGTGAACCTCTGCTCAAACGCCGGGGACTTTATGAGCGGCAGTCTGGGAGATTTGATGGTTGGAATCGACAGGGTCAGTCGACAAGTTAACCCGAATAAATACCCGGGTCTGAAACCGGGTGACCACCTGAAATTGTCTATTTCAGATACCGGTGTTGGCATAGATTCTGATAAAATCGATCGAATATTCGATCCCTTTTATACAACGAAGGAGATCGGAAAAGGCAGTGGTCTCGGGCTTGCGATTGTGCACAGTATCGTGCAAAATCATAGCGGCCAGATCTTTGTCGAGAGTATCAACGGTGAGGGGACGACCTTCACGATATTTTTTCCGCTCCTGGATCAGGGTGTGGTTCAAGCTTCAAGAACAAAAGGTGAATAATGGTTCAAATTCTTGTGATCGAAGATGATGATGATTTCAGGAAAATGCTGAAAGTAATGCTGCGTCAGGCCGGATATGAGGTTTTCGAGGCATCAAACGGCAAAGAGGGAATGATTGTCTATGATAGTCAGGAAATCGATCTGGTAATAACAGATATTTTCATGCCGGAAAAAGAAGGGGTGCAGACTGTCATGGAGTTGAGGGATAAAAATCCGGCGGTGAAAATAATTGCCATTTCCGGAGGTGGCTCCCGCGACAAGCTCGAATACCTCGAAAGCGTCAAGGACATCGGGGTTCAAAAAACATTTACAAAACCATTTGTTTCCCGCGATTTTCTGGCAGGTATCCGAGATCTGCTGGAATCGTGACAAATGGACAGAATCGCCTCGAAGGTCAGGGCAGGTTCTTTAGAAACAGGGCACTTCTAAGTGCTACTCACTCAAGTCATGCAGGGGCCCTGTTAAGAAAACACCGGCGAAAGGATGGTCAGGACAGCCTATGAAACGAATACTCATTATTGAAGATGATCTTGCATATCAAAAGATGCTCAGCACAGCATTGCAGCAGAAAGGGTACGAAGTCCTGACGGCCGCTAATGGAGAAAAAGGACTTGAAAAAAGCGATGAAAACCCGGTGGATCTTGTGATTGTGGATATTTTTATGCCGGTGAAAGAAGGGTTTGAGACCATCATGGAGCTTCGTCAGCGATCAAGCGACTTGAAAATTTTGGCGATTTCCGGCGGTGGGCAGTTTAACGCCATGGAGATGCTGCCAATGGCCATCGATCTCGGTGCAGATGAGACTTGTGAAAAACCAATCCATATCTCACAATTACTGGAAAAGGTGAGCCAGTTAATGAAAAACTAACACTTTTGTAAACTACAGCCATGACTCAACAATCAACCATAGACGGTTCAACGGTTGTCTCTTACCTGAAGGATACCCGTCTGTTTGGGGACATTCCGGAAGAATATCTCTCCATACTGGCAGAGATGGCCGAAGTAATGACAGTACAGCAGAAATCGGTGTTGCTGGAGGAAGGGGACGACAATGACAGTCTTTTCCTTCTGCTGAACGGAATCCTGAGCGTCAATCTTGCCGGGAAACAGATCATCAAGCTCAAGCGGCGGGGAGATATCGTCGGAGAAATGAGCCTGATTAACCATAAACCCTGCAGTGCCACTGTAGAAGCAGAAAGCGAGTCGATGTTGCTGAAGTTGGACGGTAAGCTGATCACCCGTCACAAGATCCTTGAGGATTCCCTCAGCACAGGTGTTTTCTATCGGGTATTCAGCATTATACTGTCGGATAAACTGGTCTTGACTACCGAAAAAGCCAGACAATTTGAAACTGCAAATAAGGACCTGAACAGTCATCAGATCAAACTGCAACAGGCCTATCAGAAATCGTTGACAGAAATAGAAAAGCGGACAGCAATTGAGAAGGAACTGAGGCGATACCAGGATCATCTGGAAGAGATTGTTGGCGAGCGGACGGCAGATGCCAAACAGGCGCAGGAAAAAGCTGAAAATGCCAATCTGGCTAAATCCGATTTCCTCACGAATATCAGTCACGAATTGCGGACACCGCTGCAGGCTGTTTTAAATTACGCTTATATGGGTGCCAATCGGATTGACAACTTGAACAGGGAAAAACTCGTCCACTATTTCGATAATATCAGCACAGCCGGTCACCGGCTACTATACCTGGTTGACGATTTGCTGGACCTGGCGAAACTGGAAGCTGGTAAAATGATATTCGAAATCGGGCGGTCGACCCTTGGTTATCTGACACGTGAAGTAATGTCAGAATTAGGAGCCCTGCTCGAGCAGCGCAATCTGAATGTAGAATTAGACATACCTGAGACCGATGAATACCTGATGATGGATCAGATCAAGATCATGCAGGTGATTCGCAATCTGGTCGCCAACGCTGTCAAGTTTTCCGCGCCTCATGATACGCTCAGAATTGAAATCAAACATCAACAGGCATATTCTCAGTTCACGGTGGTTGACCAGGGGATCGGAATTCCAGAGGACGAGCTGGAGGTCATCTTTGAAAAGTTCAGTCAGAGCAGAAGGACGAAAACCGGCGCTAGTGGCACCGGTCTGGGTCTTGCCATCTGCAGAGAGATCATCAACGCTCATCAGGGCGACATCTGGGCTCAAAACAACTCGGGGACGGGGGCTGCATTTGTATTCAGGCTGCCACGTGGTGAAACCCTCTCCTGCCTTATTCCTTCTCGTGATGGCAAATAATGTAAAATCAATCATTCAGCGCGCTACTCCTGCAGACTCTCCCTGACGGCCACATTCAAACTTGTTCTTCTTATCCCCCCAAACAGTTTGAACCCGTCAATGCGCCAGTGCTTTTTGAACGCCTTCGATTAACACTCTGATCTTAACCGGTTTTTGTAAAATGCCTGAAATCCGGGTCGTTTCCAGTTTCACCTGCGATAACTGTTGGGGGTGACCTGAAATTAACAGGACGGGAGTCTCGGGCTTGATTTTATGGATGGCGTCACATAATTGCGTACCGGTCATTTCCGGCATAATCTGATCCGTCAGAATCAGGTCTATCCTGTCAGCCTCTGCTTCAAATATTTCAAGCGCTTTCTGACTGCTGTTGCATTTGATCACGTCATAACCGAGTTTGCTGAGAGCCAGTTTGTAAAATCGGGCCAGCTGCTCCTCATCATCCACGACAAGTATTCGTTCTCTTTTTTTAACGGTGCTTTTTTCAAGCCTGATCTTCTGAATCTCATCTTCCTTCATGAGGGGAAGGAAAACCATGACGGTTGTGCCGACACCAACCGCACCCTCGATTTCGATACCACCTTTATGGTTTTTAATAATCCCATGAACAATGGACAGTCCAAGTCCGGTCCCTTCGTCTATCCCCTTTGTGGTGAAAAAGGGTTCAAAAATCCGTTCCTTGACCTTGTCAGTCATTCCGATTCCCGAATCCCTGATAGTGAGGCAAGCATAATGCCCCGGCGGCAGAGTTGAAATGGTTCCGGTATTCTGATCCAACTGTACTGCTTTCAATTCGATCTGAACCGTGCCGCCCTTGTCTTTCATGGCATGTGCCGCATTTGTACAAAGGTTGACGATGATCTGCCTTATCTGCGAGACATCCGCAAAAACAGAGCCGCATTCGGGGTCAATGGTTTGCTGAATGGCAATGGATGATGGAAATGAAGCGGTGATCAACGCACCTGTATCCCTGAGAATGGGCTGCAGCTGCAACGGCTGGCGACTGGCCCCATCAGTGCTGCTGAATGTCTGGATCTGCTTGACCAGATCGGATGCCCGGGAGCCTGCTTTTTGAATCTCTTCCAGAAAGCTCTCTTCGGTAGGATGTTCCTGCAGAAGATCTTTCAGCAGGTCAGTGTACCCGATAATGGTGCCCAGAATATTGTTGAAATCATGTGCAATGCCGCCTGCAAGCGTTCCCAGAGATTCCATTTTCTGGGATTGTCGCAGCTGCCCTTCCATCTCCTGTTGTTCAGTCAAGTCTCTGCCGACCATAGCAATTGCTGGCGGGCTTGAAGATTCCACATCGTTGATTAAAAAAACGTTTAATTCAATCGGAACAGATTCCCCGGTGGTGGCACTTTTGATCCCCATCCGGTGGACCCAGTTGCGTTGTGACTGAACATAAGGTATTGCTTCTTCAGCCAGTCTTTGAGCATCCGGTACGGACAAAAAATCCATCACGGAAACTCTGTTGGTTGTTTCAAGGCTCTCCATCCCAATCATTCGCTGTCCTGCCGAGTTAATAAACTGAATGTGCCCCTCGACATTGGTTAAGATAATGAGATCCCGACTGTTATTCACCAGAGAAACCAGTTTCTGCAGCTCCCCTTCAACCTTTTTCCGTTCATTGATATCCCGGGATGCTCCAAATATGGCTGTGGGATTTTTCTGGTCATCACGCAGGAATTTAATACTCGATTCAGTCCACACGATATCATCATTTAGCCCCTTGAAACCGACTTGCTGTATTACGGATCGATCAAGATAGGCAGCTGTCGCGTTGCCCGTTTCCCTCATCTGCCGGTCTGCTTCAAGCTCCTTTAAAAGGATTTCTGCCGCAAAATGGTAAGATTCCGGGATCATGATATGTTTGATCTCAATGCCCAATAAAAGGTCCTGGAGTCCTGGGCCGATATGGTTGATACTCGGACTGACATATTGGAAACGCTTAAAGTCCAGGTCTGCGATCCAGATAATATCTGAAATATTTTCCGTCAGGTAGCGATATCGCTCTTCACTCTCGTGAAGTGCTTGCACGGCCTGTTTTTGATTGGAAATATTGCGCACAACACCATAGGCGTGGACATAATTTCCATTTTCATCAAACTCCATATTGGCATTGAGTTCACACCAATAGGCAATGCCGTCTTTGTCGACCAATCTGAGCTCTCGTCCCTTTTCATGTCTGAGCCCCACTTCCTGTGCCTGACCAAATGCCTCTGCAATCTCGTTGATATCTTCAGGGTGCACAAATTCGATAAATGGCTTGCCGATCACATCGGAAGAACTGTACGAATAGTCGACCAAAAAAGAGTCATTAACAGAGGTCAGCTCTCCCCTGCTGTTCAGCTCAAAAATCAGATCAGGCACGTTCTTGTAAAGTGTCCGGTACTTTTTCTCATTCTCTCTGAGCTGCGTTTTAGCAAGCTGCCATTCAGCCTTTTCTGCTATCAACCGGCTATTGACAAGCCGAAGCTCGGCCACTTTTTCCCTCGACCGATTGCGACCGCGTAATGCCAACAGTAACCAGATACCCAAAGCGCAAAAACAGACAGCGCCTGAAATGTAAAAAGATAGATATTCTTGAAACGGTGGGATCATCTGGAAACAAGGGATGAGGGTTGAAATCCGGGATTTCTAAAAAAACGCCGGCCTGGAAAATGACCTGAAATAAAACAAGTAGCTGAAAATCAAAGAGAATGCAAAGGAAAGACCAACTAAGCGTACCCGAGTGAATCGCGGGCTTTCAGGGCACGTAGATTTCGTCTTCATCATCTTCGTCAAAGGATGTATAGAGGGCTTTCAGCTCGTTGAACTGATCCGTTCTGATTTCCAGATCCTGACCTGTTTGACGGCATTCGAACTTCTGCAGGGTTATGCCCGGTTCTCCCTCAAGTTCGCCTGTCTCCAGGCTGTATTTCCAGAGGTGCTTGCTGCAGACGAGATGGTTCTCCTCCAGGATACCCTGGGCCATCGGTGCCTCCTGGTGCAGACAGCGACCAGCAAAGACGGACAGTCCCTCCCCCTTCTTCACAATAACCAGCTCGACCCCGTCCACGGCCGCAGCATTAATCCCTTCAGAAAGATCAGCCACCCTGGCCAGCGACAGCCAACTGTTTTCATTTTCGTTTGTCATTGTATCCTTGTATTGATGAGGAGTAGCGTTCATCTCTGCTCAAAACGTCCGGGCATATCCTGAAATACAAGGGTATAATTGGTTGGACCCCGGGTCAAGCCCGGGGATGATAAAATGAGGCAAGAGACAGTTTTACAGCAGTATGTCCACATCCTCCAGGGGGTAGGAAACACAGGAGTGTACGTATCCGAAATCGCGATCTGATTTTCGAACTGGTGTTCCCTGGGGTTGATAAACCTTGCCGGACATGATCTTGACTCGACAGAGGCTGCACTCACCTGAGCGACAGGTCGTCGGAATCACCAGGCCATTTTTTTCCAGAGTCACCAGAATGGACTCCGAGGCCACCGTCTCCAGTTTCTTTTCACCGTTCACCTTGATGGTGCAAACCTGATCAGGTTTAACCGATTCCGGCCAGCCGGGGTATTCCCAGATGTTAATCGGCGTTCCGAACATCTCTTTGCGGATCTTCCGGTTGGTCACCCCCAGCTTCTGCAGCTCAGGCAGGCAGAAATTGTACATGGCCGGTGGGCCACAGATAAAAAAGCTTTTACCCTCAATATTGCCGATGATTTCCTTGATCAGCTCACCAGTGATGTACCCGGTTTTCCCCTGATAGCCTGCATCTGGCTGTTCCAGGACGGGGATGTAATTGAAATTGGCGTGTTTTTCCGCCATCTGCAACAGTTCTTCGTGATAGATGATATCATCACCTGAGCGATTGCCATAGATCAGGTACAGGGTTCTCTGCAGACCGCGCTTGATCGTATCCCGAACCATGCTCATCAACGGTGTTATGCCACAGCCACCTCCCAGCAACACCAGGGTATCGTCATGGATGATCGGGTTATGGTGAAAAGTCCCCACGGGCCCAGACATGATTAGTGTATCGCCGGCCCTGACATGGTCCAGCAGGTGGTTGGATACCAGTCCCTTTTCCATACGCCGGACGGTCAGGTCGAAATATCCGGTATCGCTGGGTGCGGAGGAGATGCTGTATGCTCGTGAGGTTTTGATGTTGTCAACCTCGATGGAGAGGGATACATATTGTCCAGCCTGAAATGGAGGCAGCGGTCCCTCGGGGTTAACCAGGCGAAAGGTTTTAGTGGAAGGGGTCTCCTCGATAACCTCCGAGACAGTCATGTTCAACCGTTTTGGGTGCAGACGATTAATGAACTGTTGAACCGTTCCCTTCTCCTTGGAAAAGTCCTCGCCATACTTTACAGCAATGTCAATCTCCCGGACCATATCCGCGTACCCTTCCAGTTGCTCAATCGTTTCCTGTTTCATGCGTTTTCCTATAGGTCGGCTAAAAATTCAGGCCACATTCTGTTTGCGAAATGTCCAGCTTTTAGGACTTTTGCAAACAGATTATGTGAGATTATTTTAAACGATCCTTATGGATCAGTTCAATTCAGTTCTTTCAGGACAGTTTTGGCAGCAACAACACCTGAGGTCAGGGTCGGCTGAAACCCGATCATGCCGAACCAGCCGCCAACACCGTGGAGTCCCTTGATGTGGGTCTGGTTACGCACAAAATGATCCGAATTCTTAATGAAATGGTCGTAAGCATAAATGGATCCCCGCTGGGTCCCCAGATAACGCATACTGGTGATGGGGGTGGCGATCTCGATTTCTTCGATGTGATCCCTCATCTTGGGATAAAACTCAGCCAGACGATTCAGGATAACATCAGCACATTCATATTTCTTCGCTGCATACTGGGAGGGTGGCACCTGCAACCAGGTATCCCCATATTTCAACGTCACCACAGCCACCTGACTGGTTCCCTCCGGCGAGAAACCAGGGTCAACCAGGTTATAGCAGCTCATGAGCAGCATATCCTCATTGGTGATCTCCAGGTTTTTCATCTGTTGATAGGCACGATTGTAGTCATCCGTCCCAAAGACGAAATTGGTGCTCTCCTTGATGCCCACTGTTTCAGGCGGGCAGTCGAGACCCATGTAGAGCACCACGGCTCCCTGGGCGATGGAAATCTGCCGCATCTCTTTGGTCACTTCAGCAGGGACATCTTCGGGCTCCATCATATCGACGAATGTTGATATCTTGGACGCATTAGAGATCACAATCCGACTGGTGATCTCTTCCCCTTTCTCCGTGATTACACCCTGCACGGCACCATCCTTGACCATGATTTTCCTAACCCCATTACTGAAACGGATGGTCCCGCCGTTCTGGATAATTGTATCCGCCACCGCATTAGACAAAGCCTGGGATCCTCCCTTGATGTGGGTAGGCTTGAATTCACAGTAGCCCACAATGACCGACGCCAGATCATGGAAACTCATCAGACGGGGCGGAACACCGATATAACTCCAGTAAGGCGCTATCGCGAACTTCAGCAATGGATCCTTGAAATATTCGTCCAGAACATTCTGCGCGCTTTTCAAGGCGTACTTGAAATAGAGAGGATACTTACCCGGACCGGCATCAGGGTCCTGCATATAGTAAGCACCGATGGCCTCACCAAAATAGGCATAGGCGAAATCAATGTATTTCTGGATGGCCTCTTTTTCATGGGGAAATGTCGCCTGGAGGTCTGCAACAAGCTCATGACGATCCGGTCGCAGGGTAATATCCAGGTCTGTTCCGGAGAGTTGCAGCCGGTACAGGTCAGTCATGGTCACAAAATCCAGCTTGTCGATGGCATCCACACTGGCCAGTATTCGCCAGAGAGGACCCTGGTATTCCTCTGTTCCAAGCCCGCTGAGCTGGTGCAACGCTACCTCAAATTCAAATCGACCCCGACAGAAACTCGTAGCGCAGCCGCCGGGAATATTATGGCGTTCCAGAACCAGGACCTTGACCCCTTTTTTCGCCAGCCTCGCAGCAGCCATCAAGCCCCCGTTTCCGGCCCCGATGACGATCACATCATAATCCGACATGTTTCCCCCGTTGATAAATCGGTTTAATAGCCCTGTAATTTCGCTATAATATCACTCATTACCTCGTCAGCGCCACCGCCGATGGTCAGGATGCGGGCATCTCGATAGTATCTGGAAATCAGCATCTCGTTCATAAATCCCATCCCGCCATGCATCTGCAGGCAACCCTCAGCAACGGTTCCCAGCAACCGCCCTCCCCGAAGTTTTCCCATGGAGATCTCCCGGGTAGCGTCCAGTCCCGCATTTTTCATGCGAACCACGTGATAGGTCAACTGCTTCAGACATTCGGCTTCCGCCAGCCACTCCACCAGCCGATGCCGCAGCACCTGCTTGGTAATCAGCGGTTTTCCGAACACCACCCTTTCCCTTATGTAGTCCACTGTCATGTTGATCATGTCCAGGGTGGCGGTATATGTCATGGGCAGTACGGTGAATCGCTCATGTTGGAACTGCTGCATCTGGTAAATGAACCCTTCCCCCTCCTGACCAATCAGATTCTCTATTGGAACCCGAACGTTGTCAAAGAACAACTCCGCGGTGTCACTGGAGCGAATGCCCATCTTGTCCAATTTTTTGCTGATCTGAAACCCGGGCAGGTTGGTGGGGACAACAAACAGGCTGAAGCTATGATGACCCGGTTCGTCACTGGTCCGTGCCAACAAGGTTAAATAGTCAGCCTGGGTTCCGTTAGTGATAAATGTCTTGGAGCCGTTGATCACATAAACATCTCCTTCTCTTTTTGCGGTTGTCAAAAGAGCACTGACGTCCGAACCGGCTCCAGGCTCAGTGACTGCAATGGCAGCAACCATGTCCCCGGCAATGGCTGGCTTGAGGTAGGTCTCCTTGAGGTATTCGCTTCCAAACTCAGCAATGGCAGGAGTTGCCATATGTGTCTGGACCCCAATCGCGATGGGCAGTCCGAATCCATGGATATGCCCCAGTTCCTCAAGAAAAATCAGATCATACCAATAGTCCAGCCCCATACCACCATATTTTGGGTCGTACCGAATTCCCAGAAATCCCAAATCCCCCATTTTCTTAAACAGGTCATGCAAAGGCGATTCACCCTTTTCTTCCCATTCGTCCATATAAGGGTTAATCTCTTTCTTCACAAACTCACTCATTGAACGACGAAACATTTCATGGTCTTTGTCAAAGTACAAATCGTCCACTGATTTTATCTTTCCTGCCATGTCATTCTCCTCCTGTTGACATTAATGAAATACATTCACCTCAGGGACAAAGGGTTTTATAAAAAGTGACAGAACTGAGTCTTCAAGGTGGATCTGTTAGAGAAGTTACCTGGATGCTCCATACGGCATGGAGCATCTTGAAGCGAGTCCGCTGGCCGAAAGGGGTTCAGGCCGGATACGGTATGGAATACAAACAGATTGGTATCATGAAATAGAAGCGTTCAAGTGGTCCAGCAATGCATCAGCCTCTGCAATCATGTCAAGTATAATCTGCTTCACCGGCTTGACAGCATCGACCAGTCCAACGGTCTGTCCACAGGCCAGAGGGGAAGATTCCGCATCACCTGACATGTAAGCCTGTTTCCCTTTTCCGCCGGCAACTTTGGTAATCACCTCTTCCAGCGAGGCACCCTTCGCTTCCAACGCCAGACATTCGTCTGCCAGTGTATTTCTGGCAACACGAATGGGATTGCCAAGGGATTTCAGCAGCAACACCGTATCCGTTGCATTCGTTTCCACCAGTTTTTGCTTGATCCCGTTGTGTACACCTGCCTCTTCCGATGCAAAAAAGGCAGTTCCCATCAGAACCGCTTCAGCGCCCATGGCCAAAGCACCCAGGAGTCCAGATCCTGTGGCAATACCTCCACCAGCGATAATTGGAATATTCAGCTCCTTGATGGCAAGCGGCACCTGAATAAAAGAGACAATATTTTCAGTTCCGATATGACCTCCCGATCCATAGCCCAGGATCGTCACCGCGTCCACACCAAGCTTTTCCGCCTTTTTGGCATGACGCACACTGGTGAGCTTGTGGATGACCTTGACACCTCCCTGCTTAAGCACTGGCATCAAGGGCTCCGGGCTGCGGCCGGCCGTCTCTACAAACTTGATCCCCGCCTCACAAAGTACATCACAGAACGCCAGGGTCCGTTTCGGCTCTCCAAACTCAGGCACCATGGAAAGGTTAATGCCAAAGGGCTTATCCGTCAGATCCCGGATTTTCTTGATTTCATCTTTTAAATCCTCTGGTTTTTCCAGGGACTCGGCGGTTATAAAGCCGGTTGCCCCTGCGTTACAGACACTAGCCACGAACTCCGCCCGGCTGACCCATTGCATACCACCCGAAAGGATGGGATATTCAATCCCCAGCATTTCGGTGATCTTGGTTTGATATCGTTTAGACATTTGATCTTTCCTTTATAAGTAGGTTCTTACTAACAATCATATTCTCTCAGACATATTGAAAAATGAAAAAAAGACTGAGATTTGTCACGTTAAGGGATCGTACAAAAATAACTTGGCATCATCTGTCCGCAAAAGTCCTAAGGGGATCGTTAAAAGATAACGTCACTTTATCTATTTGAAAAAGTCCAAAAAACTGGACATTTTACAAACAGAATGTGAACTAATTTTTAGCCGACCCTGAAAAACTGGACATTTTACAGACAGAAACCCAAGAAATGTTTGAGCCGACCCTAACCAAACAGGGATTCCGGAATATCAATAATCTTGGCTCGCAGGTACTCTCCCAGTGTTTTTGCCTGTGGATCGCTGCGAAACGATGCGGATACCCCGTCTCCCAGCACACCCTTGATGTAAAAATTAAGAGCGAACAGGTTGGGCAGCTCATAGCGTTCGATCTCAAATTGACTCATGTCCGGCAGCAGCTCTTTCAGCTTTTCGGTGGTCAGAAAATCGTTCAAAAAAGCAAAAGAAGCGGCAGTCTTACCCCAGACGCCCAGGTTTGCGTTTCCACCCTTGTCTCCTGAACGGGTCGCGTACAGGCGGCCCAGAGGCTTTCGAACCGTATTTCCATCCGGAACTGCCGGGATGTCCACAGCCAAAAATCCTGGAACGGGTGCCGATGCATCCGGTCCCGTAGGATCCACTGTAAACTCGTGTCCCTCAACGACGATTCGTTGTTGAATTTTAGACCCGGCTATCAGGGCCGGCCAGTGTTGAATAACAGGACTACCCTTGCCAGGAGGTGCTGTACCTGTAAAACCCGGTATGCTGGCCAGGGCGAGTTCAATTAACCTGGTTGAAAATTTTGCCACTTTATTGGGGTCTGGGTCCATTACCCCCAGCTTCAGGTAGGCAAAAGCCTCTTCATTACTAGGCGGATCCTCTTTATGAGAGGCGGTCAATTCAACGTGTGCCACCTGGAACTGATCCTTGCCACCCACAGCTTTAAAAATGGTGTCCTCCACAATTTTCGCTTTTTTCTCAATATCCAACCCGGTCAGGATCAGCGTCATGGAGTTTCGATGCCCATAAAGATTGTTGATGCAAACCTTGGTCGTTGCAGGAGGCGGCTCACCGCATATACCCTTGACACTTACCCGGTCATCCCCTTCCTGGGTGATATCGATGGTATCAAAACGGGCTGCCACGTCAGGTGTCAGATACTTCGGATCGCGCACTTCGTACAACAGCTGGGCCGTCACTGTTCCAACCGAAACCAGCCCACCGGTGCCCGGATGCTTGGTAATGACGAACGAACCGTCATCATGCATTTCGGCAATAGGAAACCCCAGGTTATGAAAAGAGGGGACCTCCTCTATAAAAGAGTAGTTCCCACCAGTGGCCTGTCCGCTGCACTCGATGATATGTCCAGCCACAGCTGCACCCGCCAGGCGGTCCCAATCCTTCGGCTGCCACCCGAAATGCCAGGCGGCAGGCCCCATAACAATAGCCGCATCCGCCAGACGCCCACCAACAACAATGTCTGCCCCTTCTTCCAGCGCTTTCACAACTCCCCAGCCCCCCATATAGGCATTGGCGGTGATGGATTGCCCTCCGCCTTCCTTCAAAGAGATCCCCTTGTCCAGATGCGTAAAGGTCTCTCCCTGCTCCTGGAGTTCTGCCAACCTTGGCATCAGGTTGTCCCCATCAATATAGGCGATCTTGGGTTTCAAGCCCAGGGTTTCAGCTACGGATGTCAGTCGTTCAGCCAGGCTTTTGGGGTTCAGACCACCAGCATTTGACACCACACGAATTCCTTTATCCAGGCACAATCCCATAACCTCTTCCATTTGCTTCAGGAAAGTGGAGGCATAACCGCGACTCGGGTCCTTGAGGGTCTGGCGAAACAGAATCGCCATGGTCAGCTCTGCCAGGTAGTCTCCTGTCAGGAAATCGATCGGGCCACCTTCCACCATTTCTTTTGCGGCACTGAATCGGTCTCCTAAAAAACCGCTGCAATTAGCGATGATGAGTTTGTCTTTATCTGCCATTCTTTTCTCCATAGATTTACGGTCGTATCAACAGATCGGATCTTTATGTTTCTATAATAAATATCACATCGCCATCGCCAAGGGGCTTTTCGTTCTCTGCCACGATTTCAACCACGGTTCCCTTGGTTGGGGACTTGATTTTTTGGAACACCTTCATGGTCTCAAGCAAGCCGAGAATCTGCTTTTTCTTGACCTCCGTTCCAACCTCAACGTAAGGGGGATCTTCCGGTGACGGCGAACGATAAAATACGCCTGACATAGGGGCCTTGACTTCGACCCTTTTTCCTGTTTCATCTGCCATATTTTTCCTTTAATCGGTATTGGTTAGCTTCCAGGCAATTTTTGAATGATAAAGCTGACATCATTACAGAGACGCCGATTCTGCCGCAGTCCCCGCTTTCCTTTAACAGAGTTTAAATGGTGAAACCGGACTGAAGATATCTATTCCGTCAAGTCGGTGGTGTACCATGAATTTTCGCTCGCTCCGGTAATTCCTCCACCTTGTTGCGGGTAATATTCAGGGCTTCTATAATAATTTTACGGGTGTCCTTGGGATCGATGATTTCATCGACCATCTGAGCCGTAAACGTCCTGCCTACATCAAACACATTGATTTTTTCCCGTGACCGATTCAGATATCCCTCATAAGCGTCTGCTTCAATGCCCTTGACATGTTTGCGATAGTCCACCTCAGATGCTTCTACCGCAAAAAGGGCGATGGGCCAGGCATAAGCCAGATCGGCGCCCAGTCCTTTACCACCCATGATCATGCCCCCAGCGTCGGAATAGCACTCTCTCAGCACCACACTGATTTTCGGAATCGTGGCCGTTGCATAAACATCAAGAATTTTTCCAAAATGGCGAAGCAGGCCAAGTTCTTCCTGATCCTCTCCCGGAACGAAGGGAGGCGTGTCTACCAGGTTGACCAGTGGAATGGAGTAAGCATCCAGGACCTGTAGAAAGCGGTAGTATTTATCACAGGAGTTAATTTCAAGAATACTTCCAGGTTCGGCCGGGTTACTAGCCACCAGACCAACCGATTCTCCGTTGAAACGGCAGAAGCAGGTAATCAGGTTTTTGGCGTATTCCTTCTTGATCTCAAAGTACTCTCCGTCATCCACAAGCGCCTCGATAACGTCATGCATATCGTAGGTCTCTTCGTATGTGCCAGGCACCATCTCAATCAACTGGGGCACCTCGCGTAAAGGATCGTCTTTGGGCTTGATGTAGGGAGGTTTCTCGCGGAAGTTGGATGGCAGATACGCCACCAGGTCCCTGGTGGCGAGAATGGTCTCTGTGTCGTTATCACCCACCACGTCACAGGTACCGCTCTGTGCCATGTGATAGTCAGCGCTGCCGACCTCTTTGTTAAATTTTTCGGATGTCGCCGCCTGGGTTTGACGCGGACCTCCCAGCCACAAATTACCTGTCTCCCGGCACATCAGTAGAAAATCGCAGAGCGTCGGGGCATAAGCCTGCCCAGCAATGCAGGGTCCCATCAAAACATTAATCTGGGGGATTACCCCGGATATCTGGGACTGCAGCAGAAAGTACCAGTCGATACCTGCAATAATCACATCCTGATGGCCCAATCGTCCCCCCGATGAATCCAGCAGCCAGATCATGGGATATCCCCATTTGGCTGACATCTTGATCAGTTCAGCTGTTTTCTGAATGTGCTGGGCACCGATAGAACCGCCCAAAACCGTGAAATCACTGGCGTATACCGTCACTTTCCTGCCATGAATTTCAGCTGTCCCAATCACAGCGCCATCACAGGGCGCCTCACTCTTCTTCCCATCCATGCGCTGACCGGTTGTATTCACACAAGAGCCCAGTTCACAGAAGCTACCAGGATCAATCAGTACATCAATCCGTTCACGGGCCGTGAGTTTGCCACGACCATGCTGTCTCTCAATATGCTGTATGCCACCACCCAGAAGATTCTGCTCCCGAATGCCTTCCAGTCGTTCAATCGCTTCAGTCATTATGTCAGTCATGTTTATCCCCGTTTCCTGGCTATCACGCCGGTTTGATATATCGTTTTTTCGCAGGTAGGACCTCTTTCTTATTCCGCGTTGCTTTTAAGGCGCGGATGATCTTGGGACGCGTATCTCTCGGATCGATCGCTTCGTGGATCATGTAATAAGAGGTCCACTCCTTCCCGTTCATCACGCTAAAGGCTTCTTTCAGAATATTGAGGTAGGTGTCATATACCTCCTGGTAGTTTCCAGCTTCTTTGGCCTTGTCCAATTCCTTGTGAAAAACAGCCTGTACAACTGCATCAGGTCCTGTTGGCGCAAATTCAGCTGAAGGCCAACCATATATATAGTCCGGCTGCATTCGTGAGCAGCCCATCACAATATTAGCACCGCCATACGCCCGACGCAGAACGATGGTAACCTTCTGATTGGTCAGGTGGGAATAGGAGTGAAGATTCTTGGCACCGTGCCGGATAATACCCACCCGCTCCCACTTGTCACCGGGGACATAAGCTGTGGAATCAACCAGGTTGACCAGGGGGATACTAAAAGCATCAAGGAAATTCATGAACCGGTCATACTTGTCCGAAGAATCGATTTCGAAAACGCCGCTCAATTCATCCGGATTGTTGGCAATAATACCGACCACCTCGCCGTCCATACGACAGAAACCAGTCACCAGATGGGTGGCGAACTCTTCCTGTAACTCAAAAAACTCACCGTTATCGACAATCTTTTCTATGATCTCATGAATGTCATAGGTGAATTTTGGATTTTCCGGCATCACATCCAGTAGACTTTCCTCTCGTCTGCCGGGATCATCTCCAGTATCCACTGGAACCGGTTTCTCCCAACAGTTTTGAGGCAGGAAGGTCAGTAACGCTTTCGTTTTTTCAATGGCATCGGCATCATCTTTGGCAACAATATCAACCTGCCCCGACTTTTCCATGTGGAATTCGGCCCGGCCTGCCTCCTCGCTCTTTATCTCTCCTCCGAGCCATAAAAAGCCGCTCTCCTCATTCATGATTAGAAAATCAGCAAGAACCGGCAGAGAAGCCACCGTCCCGGTACAGGGTCCCAGCAGCATCATAATCCGAGGCACGACACCTGAATACAGGCAGTAGTTCCGGATCAACCGGGAGAGACCATTCAACCCTGTCTGGCCGTCCTTGATACCCAGCCGTTCTCCAGCAGAATCCATCATACCGATAATCGGAATGCGACGTTGCCCCGCCATCTCCACCAGTTCTGCAATCTTCCAGGCAGCCTGATCTCCAAGAGAACCTGACATTACCGTGAAGTCCATGGAGAAAACCATTACCGAGCGACCATCTACCTCACCATAACCCATAACAACACCTTCAGCAGGTGAAAGTCGGATTTGATCATCCAGAGGGGGTCGGGTGTCCCGAACCAGAGAACCTAACTCATCGAAACTGCCTGAATCCAACAGGAGGTCAATCCGCTCACGGGCTGAGAGCTTTCCAAGATCTTTCTGGATGTTAATCCGCTCTTCACCCCCACTGTTTATACACTCCTGGCGGTTTTTCTCCATCTTGGCCAGGTAACCATCCATCCATGTTCCCATCGTTCTGATCTCCTAAAATGCCAGGTGGTCACAACTTGCAACACCCGTATCGTGGAATATTTATGAGTGAATAACACTTACTTTTATCAAAATAATCTCGTGCTAAAATGGTTTTTTTATACAACGGTATTTTACAAATTATCCAGTTTGTCTGCTTTCAGCCAAATGAGCTAACTGGGAGGTTAGTATTCATAACTTTTTTCAAGTCTGTCAAGAATTCACCATACCACAACGCTGATTAAGAAAAGTTGAACAATAATTTAATTCTGAATCTAATTCAATAACTGAACAAAACAGTAGTTAAGACGACCGACTCTGTCAAGGGTAAAGGCCTGGCGATGCGCTGACAAATAATGAGAGACTGACAGGCAAGCGATGAGATCCCTGGGAGAGAACAATTGCCGGTTGTGAAGCGTTTATGAAATTTGGCATTTACTCAAAACAAAAACGAATCAGCCTGCAAGATGCTATCTCCACTTTAGGTTGGAATGCGTGGCGGCAGATCTGATTTACAGCTTGCTGGTTGAAGCAGCGATGACTATTTCGTTAAAATTTATACAGAGTATGCTATTTCTTCGGAAGATAACCAACCTCTTTAAACCATTTTAGAGCTTTTCTAATAGTCTCCTCAATAGGCGTTTGTGGAAGACCTAGTTCATTCACGGCCTTGGAACAGTCATACCATTCTGTCATCTTACCAATCCTGACTTCGCTAGCCGTAACTACAGGTGGTTTCTTTGTTATCTTGGCACCAATTTCAAAAATATGTCCTAGTGCAAGGGCAACACGATAAGGTAATTTGATAGTAGGTGGTCTTACACCCGCTACTTCTGCTATCAACTTTAAATAATCATGTACTGTAATGTTTGTATTTCCCAAAAGATATCTTTCACCTACTCTACCTTTTTCTGCCGCAAGGATGTGTCCTCGAGCCACATCATCTACATCGATGATATTTACTCCCCCGTCAATATATCCAGGCATCTTTTGTTTGACGACATCAATGATCATTTGTCCCGATGGTGTAGGCTTAATATCATTTACACCAATGACAAGTGTTGGATTAACGATAACAGCAGGAAGTCCTTTTGCGATCAAAATTCTCGCCTCGTTTTCGGCAATATATTTGGACATGGAATAGTGATCACCTGATTCCCAATAATTGAATGTCTTCTCCTCATTAGCAGGTACAGGGCCACTCGCTGCTATTGCGTTATTGGTGCTTGTATAAATAACCTTCTCAATGCCGACTTCAAGAGCTGCTTTGAGAGATGCCTTCGTACCACCTGCGTTGATCTCATACAGTTTTTTTGGATCTGGTGCCCAGTGAGCAAAATACGCTGCTGCAAGATAAAATGTATCGCAACCCTTGAGTGCCTTTTTAATGGAATCACCATCGCGAATATCTCCATATACCCTTTCAACATCCATATTTTCTATGTTACTTGTGTCACTGGTTTTTCTTATTAAAACCTTTACGTCTTCCCCGTCCTTAATCAGCTCTCTCATGATGGCTGACCCAACAAATCCTGTCGCACCTGTTACAAGCTTTTTCATTTTTCAATTCCTCATTATTTCTATGGCCAACGCTATGATCACCGGACGTTTAGCTGAGTTTTATATGTAATTTGATGTTACCAAGATCACAAAATCTGGATCATTCAAAATACCGGTACGTTCTGATGTAGTCAATTAAAATTGGAAACAACGTTAAGCAACTTTATTTTTGTTGGCTTCTTTTTTCCTTGAGGCTGCTCAAGGGCATAATAAAACAGCAAACTCGGTTTCATCTGCTGTTTTATTCAAGTCCTTTATTTGAAAATAGCTGACTTTTGTTGATACTGTCTTGCTGCGACCTGCTGTCTGAAAATTACATGTAGATTCTGCCAAAATGGAACTGCTCAGCACTTTTAATATGTGCCGCTTCGGAAGAGGATGCGAAGAGGTAGATTGGAGAAAATTCAGAGAGTTATTTCCCTGACAGCCAAAATGCTGAATGGCGATGAATACCACTGCTTAAATAAAATAGATAGTCTCTGAACTGTTTTTTATAACCCAATTGACTATTTCGATACAGTCGTTTAGATTCAACGAAGGATTTTTAATCAAATTGGCATGATGATACTGTTTTATTTAAACTATTTTTGAGCTCCAGTTTTTTTTTGCCCTGAGAGCCAAATCTATTCAATTCATTTTATACTATTCAGCAAGTTTAGTATGATATTCAGAAAAAATCACAAAAGAGGTTTACATGGCGGGAAATGAAATAAAATCCGAATTACAGGTTTATGGTTATCGGTGGATTGTATTATTAGCATTTGGACTCATCAATGTAGTGCTACAGATCCACTGGTTGGCGTTCGCCCCTATTGCCCAGGCAGCCCAATCCTTTTATGGTGTTTCCGCACTGCAAATTGACCTCTTTTCAATTGTTTATCTGGCAATATTTATTATTTTCTGCTTTCCTTCTATTTATATCATTGATCACTACGGCCTTCGTACCAGCATCGGGATTGCAGCCGTTCTGGTGGGGGTTTGTGGACTCACTAAAGGATTGTTTGCCGATAATTACACCATAGTCGTTATTTCCCAGATCGGCCTGGCCATATCCCAGCCGCTGGTAATCAATGCGGGGACGACTGTGGCTGTCCGCTGGTTTCCTATCACTGAGAGAGCGACTGCAACCGGCGTGGCGATACTAACGCAGTTTGTGGGAATGATCCTCGCTATGGTATTAACCCCACAGCTTATCGACACCGGTAAAGCTGGAGTTTATGATATTTCAGGCATGTTGATGATATACGGCATCATTTCTGTCATCGCCGCTGTCATCGTGCTGGCTTTTTTTAGGGATAAACCACCGACATCACCAAGCATTGAAGAAGAAGACCGATACACAATTCTGGAAGGGATCCGACATATGCTTAAAAACAGAGATATGCGGATTTTGCTGATTATTTTCTTTATGGCCCTGGGCCTCTTCAACGCTGTGACGACCTGTATCGATCAAATCTGTAAAATAAAGGGTTTGAATTTTGATCAGACCGGATTGATCGGCGGAATGATGCTTATCAGCGGTGTGCTGGGCGCGGGAATTTTCCCTGTGATTTCCGATAAAATAAGAAAGAGAAAAGCCGTGTTTGCTATTCTGGTTGCCTTGAGTATTCCGGGATTAATTGGACTGACAGTGGTTTCGTCGTATTCCCTCATGTTGATCTTCGCTTTTATCTTTGGATTTTTCTTTCTGGGCAGTTCTCCTATCGCATTTCAATACAGTGCTGAAATAAATGCACCAGTGCCAGAATCCGCCTCCCAGGGGTTGATGACGCTAGTAGGGCAGATGAGCGGTATCCTGTTTGTGATTGGCATGAACAGCGTTGGTATGATGCCGGGGATGTACGCATTCATTGGCTTGTCCGTGCTGTGCCTGATTCTCGCTTTATTGTTGAAGGAATCAAAACTGATTCAAACCGGCTGAACCAACTCAAAATCTGTTTTTAATGTCAAAGACCTGATAGCTAAAAAAACTTTGCATAGGCAAAACAAAATACTATCCAGGTTACGACGTGACGTGGGAAGTTTTGCGTTATAATCCTCCTGGAAATGATGGTTTTCGATAGCCAAAGCAACATCGCACTGAAAACCATCAAGTTCCTTCTTGAACTCTTCGTTTACCAAATCCGTATCGATGCCCTCCATGGGGGTAGAATTAATCCTGAGACGGGCTAACGAATGCATGGTATTACCAAGGGCAAGATATGTTTGTGCCTTGGTCCAGTTGCTTGTGTATCCGGTCTCATCGGTATTAAGCTCGGCAAATATAAAACCACCAAATGCACTTTCTCGATCTTCCGGTTTGGTTCGTTTGTCCACTATACCTTTGTCTACACCTTCGGCACAATCATCGCGTGTGTAGCGTGGGTTTTGGGCAAAAAGAATAATCTGCGAGCTCTCAATTACGATAAATTTCTATGGTTGTGAGTTAATGGATGATGCAGAGAGGCGCATTGCCTCAAAGAGAACATCAAGATCCTTTTGAGGAATCTTTTTTGGCAATAGGTCTTCGATAAGAACTAACGATAATGGATCTTATAGAGGATATCAATCCAAGCATCACTGAGGATATATGATGACTGATGGGGTGGGCGCTATCCGGAATCAGCCTCGGTTCTGCGGTGCTGATTCCGGAATTATTCCTATTTACGACAGTGGATACAGGTATCGAACTGGTTGTCAGGCAGGTTGTAATTCTTCTTGAAATAATCCAGCTGCTTGATGGGGGCAAATTGCCGCCCGCACTCCTTGCAGGTCTGCATCGGGAATTCGGTGTTCCAGATGGTTCGGATCCCGTCTTTCTCCTTCATAGGGATAACATCCACCGGGCAGATGTAGGAGCAGGACCCGCAGGCGATGCAGTCAATGGCCGGACCGTCAAAAGGTGTTGCCACTTCTTTGGTAAAGCCCCGTCCTTTATATCCAATCGCAGCTACGCCAACGACCTCACGGCAAACCCTGACACACTGTCCGCAGAGAATACATCCTTTCTGATCGTCTTTAAATCGCGACTTCTCAACACCCACGCGAGACGCAATCTCTTTGAGTGTTGCGCTGTAGGGGTTACGGGTGAGGAGCAGTTCGATAACCAGTTTCCGTACGTTGGCTACCCGAATTGTTTCAGTCTGCACTTCCAGACCCTCAGCGACTTCGTATATACAGGAAGCCACCAAGCGCGTGCGGTTTTTCTGGGTAATTTCCACCATGCAGAGTCGGCAGGAGCCGTAAGGGGTCAGTTCCTCATTGTCGCACAATGTCGGGATATAGATATTAGCCGACTGTGCTGCCCTGAGGATGGTAGTCCCTGGTTCCGCTTTAATTTCTCTGCCGTTGATGGTAATGGTGATTGTTTCAGACATGATTTTCTCTCTTCTCTAAAATATCCGGTTCACATTGTTCAAATCTTATCCGGTTAAGCCACAGTAACTGCATTGTCCTTACAAACCTCATAGCAGGCGCCGCACTGGATACACTTGTCCTGATCGATAACATGCAGCTGTTTCTTCTCACCAGTAATGGCCTGGGTGGGGCAGGGCTTGACGCACAGCCGACATCCGGTACAGTCAGCATTAATAGTATAAGTGATCAGCGCTTTACAGACACCAGCCGGGCATTTTTTGTCCCTGATATGGGCTAAGTACTCATCCCTGAAGTATCGAATGGTGCTAAGTACCGGTGACGGAGCCGATCCACCAAGGGCACAAAGAGAGCCGTCGGCAATAGCCTGACCCATCCATTCAAGGGTATCAATATCGTCCTCTTTACCTTCACCTGCGCAAATCCGGTCCAGGATAAGCCGCATCTGGTGAACCCCTTCACGGCAAGGCGTGCATTTACCGCAGGACTCCTCTTCTAAGAAGCTCAGGAAATAACGGGCCACATCAACCATGCAGTTTCGGTCGTCCATGACAATCATCCCACCGGACCCCATCATCGAACCGAGCTTGGTCAACTCATCGAAATCCACCGGGGTATCCAAGTGTTCCGCCGGTATACAACCACCGGATGGACCACCAGTTTGAACGGCCTTGAACTTCCGACCATCGGGAATACCACCACCGATATCATAGATAATCTCTTTAAGGGTGGTTCCCATGGGAACTTCCACCAGGCCGGTGTTATTGATCTTCCCGACCAGGGCAAAAATCTTGGTTCCCTTGCTCCCTTCTGTTCCAATGGACTGATACCAGGCTGATCCCCGGCCAATGATCAGGGGCACGTTGGCCCAGGTTTCAACGTTATTCAGGGTCGTGGGTTTGTCGTACAGACCGCGGTCGGTGGCATGCACATACTTGGCTCTGGGCTCTCCGCTGCGTCCTTCGATGGAAGCAAACAGGGCTGATGATTCACCACAGACAAAGGCGCCACCACCACGAACGATCTTGATGTCAAAGCTGAAGTCCGACCCCATGATGTTGTTGCCCAGCAGTCCGATCTCGCGAGCTTTGGCAATGGCCAGTTCCGTATTTTCAACCGCCAGCGGGTATTCGTTCCGGACGTAGATATACCCTTCGCTACAACCAATAGCAAAAGCACCAATCAGCATCCCTTCCAGAATGGAGTGGGGATTTCCCTCGAGAAGACTCCGGTCCATGTATGCCCCGGGATCTCCCTCATCTGCGTTACAGATGACATACTTGACATCTCCTTCGGCTTTTCGGGTTGCGTCCCATTTCCAACCAGCCGGGAAACCGCCACCGCCACGCCCACGCAGGTCAGCATCGATAATCTCCTGGATCACCGATTCCGGTGTCATGGTTCCGATCGCCTTTGCCAGAGCCTGATAACCACCATTGGCAATGAAATCGTCGAAGCTCTTGGGATCAATTTCAGGGTTCTGGGCCAGTAGCAGACGCATCTGCTTATTGTAGAAAGGCACATCATCTTCGAATGTCAGTTTCTCGCCGTTAATGGGATTTTCATACAGAAGGCGCTCGATGATTTCACCATTCCCGATGGTTTTTTCCAATATCTCAGGTGCATCATCCAGTCCGACTCTCTGATAAAAAATCTTCTTGGGGAAGATGACCACGATGGGCCCTCTTTCGCAGAAACCGTGGCAACCGGAAGTTCTCAGCTCCACCGTATCTTGCAGGTCTCTCTTGACAATCTCCTCTCGGAAACTGTCGATAAGCTTCTGCGTACCGTAAGCCAGACAACCGGTTCCGGCGCAGATAGTGATACAGGTCTTGTCCGGGTCCCGCTTGGCTACAATCGACTCTTGCAGCACCTTCAGCTGGTCTTGGGATGTGATTTTATCCATTATGATTTACCTTCTTCGCTTTTTTCGCTCTCTTTGGCGAGCTTTTTCAGTAACCGACTGGTTTTAGCAATATTCATCTGTCCGTGGTATTCACCGTTAACCACAAGTATGGGACCCAGAGCACAGGCTCCCAGGCAGTTGACGGTTTCAAAGGTGTATTCCAGATCTTCGGTGGTTTCACCCTCTTTGATATTCAACTCTCTTTCAACTTGATCAATAATCAGGGGCACCCCTCGGACATGACAAGCTGTTCCCTTGCAGAGCTGCATCTGAAAACGCCCTCTGGGTTTCAGACTAAAAGCCTTGTAAAAGGTAGCCACTTCGAAAATGTAGCTGAGGGGAATTTCCAGGAACGAGCTGACCAGATCCAGGGCTTCCCTGGGCAGATAGTTCAGTTCCTTCTGGACATCCTGGAGCACAGGCACCAGAAATCCCTTGTCTCCTTCATATTTATCAATAATGCTCTTGATCGTGTTTTCCATGGTCTGTTTTTGGTTGATCAGGTTTTAGCCCCGGATTTGATTCGAAGCTTTTCGAAATCCCCGGTGGTTCTTTTCTGGATGGTGTCGATCATTTCATCTGTCAGGTGTCTGAATCGACCCTGGGGTTTTAAATACTCCTTCACCGGTCTCAGTTCCTGGTCAAACGACAGCTTGTATCTGCCGTTGACAACTTCAAAGAGTGGAAATACGCCGGTTTCAACTGCCAGACGACCGATCCAGATGGCTTTTTTCGTCGGGATCCGCCAGCCGGTTGGGCAGACGGACAGGATATGGACATAGGCCGGTCCTTCCATAGCAGCGGCCTTTTCGACTTTTTTGATCAGGTCCATCGGATAACTGGCACAGGCGGTTGCAACATACGGAATCTCATGGGCAACAGCAATGGATGCCATGTTTTTTTTCCAGGTTAACTGGCCCGGTTTCACCTTACCTGCTGGTGATGTGGTGGTACTGGCGCCATACGGTGTTGAAGACGAGCGCTGAATACCGGTATTCATATAGGCTTCATTGTCATAGCAGACATAAACGAAATCGTGACCCCTTTCCAGGGCGCCTGACAACGCCTGAAATCCAATATCCGCGGTGGCACCGTCTCCACCCATTCCCAGAATGGTCGTTTTCTGATCCGGAATTTTTCCTTTCCGGACCAGCGCTTTAAAACCAGCCTCAACTCCGGAGGCTACGGCAGCGGCATTTTCAAAGGCCACATGAATCCAGGGCACTCCCCAACTCGTGTGGGGATAGGCGGACGAAACGACTTCCATGCAGCCAGTAGCACTTGCCACAACCGTATTTGGTCCCAGAGCCTTCGCTACCAGGCGAACGGCCAAAGCTTCGGCACAACCCTGGCAGGCCTTGTGGCCCGGGGTGAAATACTCCTGCTTGTTGACCAGACGGGAGGCATATACGTTCAAAGGTTCCATCATTCTCTGACTCCATAAATAGTATAGTCGTTCCGCTTCAGCATCTCTTCCGAAGCATTCGACGATTCCTCATAAATCTTGATAAAATCGTTGGCGGTGATATCCCTGCCAGCCAGGCTGCAGACGTAGTTGGTAACAAAGGGCATATTGTCCTGGTGGTAAAGCGCGTTCCGAATCTCACTGGCCACCGGTCCACCGGGGCCACCAAATGAGATTGCCCGGTCAAGCACGATAATCTGGTCCAGGCCCTTGACAGCTTCGGCAAGCTCTTCAAATGGAAACGGACGCCAGAGCCTCAACTTCAGTTGACCCACTGCCTCTCCTTTCTCCCGCAGCTCATCCACGGCCAGTGACACAACCTCTCCCATACTTCCCATGGAGAGAAACGCCACCTTTGCATCGTCCATCTTATAGGTTTCAACCGGATGATACTCCCGTCCGCAAACCTCGCCCATCTCCTTCCATGCATCCAGAATCACCGACTTGGACTCCAGCAATGTCTCATTCTGCAATTTCTTGGCTTCCGTAAACACATCCGGCATACCCAACGCTCCCATGGTAACCGGTTTATCCGGATGCAACCGATGCACCGGTTCAAAATCAGGCAGGTAGCCATCGACCATCTCCTGTGTCCAGTACTCGATGGGCTCAATCATATGCGACAGTGAAAAACCGTCCATATTCAAAATGACCGGCAGCGAAACCTTCTTGTTCTCTGCAACCTTGAAGCAGAAGAATGTATTGTCAAATACCTCCTGCCCATTCTCAGCAAACATCTGAATACAACCACTGTCCCGAATGGACATCACATCCGAATGATCGTTCCAGATACTGAGCGGGCCGGAGAGGGACCGGTTGGCCAGCATCATCACAATCGGCAAACTCATGGATGCGGCCAGAAAAACGATCTCGTTCATCAGTGCAAGCCCCTGCGAGCTTGTACAGGTAAAGGTCCGGGCACCGGCTGCTGATGATCCGCAACAGACACTCATGGCGGAATGCTCAGATTCCACCGGGATATACTCGGCGTCCAGTTCTCCTGATGCCACCAGATCTGCCAGATGCTCAACAATATGGGTCTGCGGTGTAATGGGATACGCAGCCACCACATCCACATTCGTCATCCCGATAGCATCCGCCGCCGCGATGGAAACCTCAATTCCAGTTTTCTCGGCCATCACTCCTCCTCCGCAATCATGGTAATACATCCGGTGAAGCATTCAGCCGCGCAGATGCCGCAACCCTTGCAGTAATATAGGTCCGCTTCAAAATAGTTATCCGGCCCTTTAACGATTGCCATGTCCGGACAGAAAATGTAGCAGACACCACACTTGATACACTGATCCTTATTAACCACTGGTCGCTCGGATCGCCAGTCACCGGTTTTATACTCTCTTGACGTTCCCGGTTCGCTGATCACAAAGCCAGGTTCCAGATCTTTCCAGCCCGGTTCCGATTTTATATTTGCCAAATCATTCTCCTTCTTACATACACCTAAAAAAGCGGATCATTAGTGATCCCGATTCTAAATTCTTAAAAATATATCATTCCCAAACCCCCTTGTTCTCTGCCGGCAACAGCCCGCTCCACATCCCCCTGTTGTCTGATCGGGAGTTGCACAGCTCCACTGTCCTGCAACTGTTCTATGGGGGCTTTCTAACTGATCTCCGTCTCTCGGAACGCTCTTTTCAGTGCGTTGATATTCTTTTCCGCGATCCGCCCGAATCGTTTATTGAGCGGTTCTATCAGAGCGTCAAGAGCAATCACTTCATTCGCTTTCAGAAGGGATCCCAACATGGTCGTATTGGTAATGGGCAGCCCCAGCTCTTCGAGCGCTATTTGGTTGGCGTTGACAGTCCCCATCTTAAAAGACAGGCCAAGCTCTTCCCGCAACTCATCCGCATTGTGCTTGGAGTTGGTAACCAGAATCCCGTCCTCTTTCAATCCGGAGGTTACATCAACCAGCCTGAGAATAGAGGGGTCCAGAACAAGGACCAGGTCAGGATTATGAATCATGTGCCGGTTGCGGATCGGATGATCATCAATCCGGATGAACGCCATAACGGGTGCGCCCCTTCTTTCCGGACCGAAATTGGGAAATGCCTGTGCGTATTTTCCCTGTTGTATGGCAGCTGTCGCCAGCAGTTCAGCCGATGTGACAGCTCCCTGGCCGCCCCGGCCGTGTAATCGAATTTCAATCATGTCTGTTTTATTGAATCGGATAATCGCTATTTTATCGAGCTATTCTCTATGGACAGTCATTGCGAACATGGAGAAGTGAAAACTTCAGCCTCGAAATGGAAATCTTTGGTTGGATTAGGTTGTGCCAAGGCGTTCCCTGCAGAACTCGATCCGGCTTCTGTTTGATCAACCTCAACCGAACCTATCAGAACGTCAGTAGATAGATCAACCACAAAGACATTTTATTGTCAGGAGGGAGTGAAAAGAGTCCCCACACTTTAAAAATCCACAACTTAGTTCATACTGGGTCTGGTATATGCTAATTTGTAGAAACGCTGAAAAAAATGAAAATCCATCAAGATAGATTCCAAAGAAGGGACTCAAAGGGTATAGTCAGCAAGTGTAATGCCAACTTGTAAAATATTTTTATTCATTCATTTTTTCAAATATTTACGATAGCGCGTCCTGACAGGACCGCAGGTCCCCAGTTGAGATATATCTCCATTTGGAGAACTTTCTTTCTTTTTGCTTTTTACAATCATAGCGGCATTTGTCATAATTTAACCCAACAACAAACAGAACCTACGTCCTAAAACAGGTAGAATAGAGTCCCCTATGCAGGTAACAAACGAGTCAAATTCACTACTAGCGAAAGCTGCGCTTTTTCATGGTGTATTTTCAATCGACTGGTTGTTGAGTCTTTCAGATTTGAAAGTATCCCAGATCCTGGCTGTTCTTGACGAACACGTCCAATCCGGACTACTGAAAGAGGAGTCGTCCGGTCTGTATCGCTTCGGGAATATCAGGGAAAAAGAGCAATTCGCCAGCGCCTTCACTGAAGAACAGAAAGAGACACTGCACCACCAAATAATTGATATTCTTAAATCCGAAACCCCCACCGACGGAAAGCAGGCCATCATGCTTTCCCAACACCTGCTTCATATTTCAAATGACCTGGAGGGTTGCCAGTGGTTAATCAAGGCTGGAGATCTTTTTGCCGAGACCGTTCAATACAAGGAGGCAATTCAGTGCTACAGCAAAACCATAAAGGACCTGGACTGTGTAAACCAAAGCGAGGCAAACCTGCTCTATATCGATACCGTCAACAAATATATGAACCTTTTTTCGGTTCGCATTGACAGCAATTGGACGACTTCCATTCTCCAAAATGCATTGACCCGGGCAGAAGCTATCAACCACAACGGATTCCTGGCCATTCTGAATATGCACATGGCGGTTAACCAGTGGCAGCGGGCCAGGTTTCAGGTTTCAAAAGAACACTTCAACAGGGGATGGGCTGCCACCCAAAGCGTCGAAGACCCCAGACTGCTGAAATCCATTCACACCCTGAGCGCATTTTACTACTATCTCCAGGGCAGATTCCTGGATACCATCAAAGAGTACGAAAAGTCGGTACAAAACGTCGAAAAACTCCCGGAAAACACATCACTCCTTTTCGCCGTGGCAGCCATTGGCCGCTCTTATGCCGCCATTGGGCAGGCCAGCCAGGGACTGGGGATGCTGGATGCCATCCGTAAACATTGCCTGAAGATCAACCAGTTGCAGGTAGCAGAATGGGCTGTGCTGCAGATTGGATACATCCTGAAAGGAATCGGACGAATCGATGATGCCGCTAAACTGTTGTCAGACCTGGGCGAAGAGACCAGCAAGTCCGGTGACGCCCGTCTTAAGGAAGATCTGGAATTGCTGCAAGCCCTGATTTACTACTGGAAAGAGAATAAGGAGAGCTCGGTAGCCCACCTCAAGGAATATTTCAAGATTGTTAAAGAGAATGAGGCGTTGGGCGTTCCAACCTCCTCATATGGTTTTATGCTGCAGATATGCTGGTCAATGGAACTGGAGAAATATCCACGAATTGATGACATTTCCCTGGAAGAAGCCGTCAATCAAGCGATCAGCGGGAAAAACACCTTCTATAAAGGATACGGATTTCGCTACAAGGCCCTGTTGCAAAAGCAGAACAATGTTGAACCCAACGAGATTCTGAAAACATTGAAGCTCTCGTTGCGCAGCCTCGAAAAATCCGGCCACCGGCTGGCCATTGCCCGTACCCGGATCGAGATCGCCCGCCAGTACCTGGCCAAACTGGATGAAAAAGCGGCCAGAAAAGAAGCGAAAAAAGCAGCCGCAACCATCCTCTCTTTCAAGGAGTTGCAGTTCCCCGATGACCTGAAGTTTCTGATCAACGACATCCACATTAAGGATAACCTGCTGGAAGAGATTCTGAAACTGGGGCAGGAGATCACAACCATCCGTAAAACAAAGGATATCGAAAAACATATTATTCTGACGGCCATCCATATTACCGGGGCCGAGCGAGGCGCTATTTTTCTTCTTGATCAAAACCAGAGCCCCAATGAGTTTGTGCTGCGGGCAGCTAAAAACCTGACTGAAGAGGACGTTCGCCGTACTGACTTCAAGGAACAACTGGAAATGATTCAGGAAGTTGTCAAGTCCGGAAAAGGGATGATCAGAAAGGTGGATCCATCCGAAAGGGAAAAGCGGTCACCCTATAACGTCCGGTCATTTATCTGCGTTCCCATGATTACCAAAAACGAGATTCGGGGGGTGCTCTATTTCGATAACCGATTTCTGGCCTCGGCATTTAAAAAGTCAGACTTAAATATGTTTACTTATTTCGCTGCCCAGACAGCCATCGCCATGGATAACGCAGAAGCTTATGACGAAGTCAGACGCCTCAACAAACAACTGAGGAAGGAAAAACAGTACTATAAAGAGAAGCACCTCGAAAGCCTGCGTTTTGACAAGGTCATAGGTGAAAGCCCGGCCATCCTGAACGTTCTGAATAAAGCTGTCCAGGTGGCAGATACAGACACCAGCGTGTTGATAACCGGAGAAACAGGGGTCGGAAAGGAACTGGTGGCCCGCACCATTGTCGATAAAAGCCCCAGAGCCGACAAGCCGTTTATCCCAGTCAACTGCAGCGCCTTCACAGAAACCCTGATTACCAGTGAGCTCTTCGGGCATGAAAAAGGGGCTTTCACCGGTGCCAATGAACAGAAAGCCGGTCGTTTTGAACTTGCGGACGGCGGCACCCTGTTCCTGGATGAGATCGGCGATATTCCCATGGAGGTCCAGGTGCGCCTGCTGCGCGTTCTGCAGCTACAAGAATTTGAACGTGTGGGCGGCACCAAAACCCTGCACTCAGATTTTCGCCTGATTGTTGCCACCAATCAAAACCTTGAAAAACTGGTCAAGGTCGGAAAATTTCGCGAAGACCTTTTCTATCGACTGAATGTGTTTCCCATCCATGTGCCTCCATTGCGAAAACGGGAAGAGGATATCCCGGCTCTGGCCCTCCATTTTTTAAATACGATCAGTCGGAAAACAGGAAAGCTCTTTTCCAATATCCTGGAAAGCGAAATGGACAAACTGACAACTTACAACTGGCCGGGAAATGTACGGGAGCTGGAGAATGTCATCGAGCGAGGAGTTATCATGAGTGGAAAAGCTAATTTTAGAGTTCCCGAACTGAAAACAGAGCGCCAGCAGATCCCCCCCTCAGGACTGACACTGTCCGAGAACGAGAAACAACATATTCTCTGGGCGCTTGAGAAAACCGGTTGGAAAATCAGCGGGCCCGGCGGAGCAGCAGAACTTCTGGAAATCAACTACGGCACCCTCCGTTCCAGAATCGCGAAACACGGGATTAAGAAAAAAACCCAGGCAGTGGAAAACTGACATGCGCAACTTCCATTGTAATTGTTCGGTATATCCTCCCACCTCCAGTGATATACTGAACAGATACCTTTCATTTAGACCAAGATATCGATCAAGATATTTATTGACTGATCGATCAGTCAAATTTTAGAATGGATACAATTCAAACCAACAGTCCTTCTCATCATCAGGCAAGAGAAGCTGAGAACATAGACTTACATTCATCAAAGGAGAATCAATGGCTGCAAAGACAAACAAGGTGATCATCAGCTGCGCAATGACGGGCGCAATCCATACTCCCACCATGTCGGACTACCTGCCCATAACACCGGATGACCTTGTCAAGCAAGGTGTCGACGCGGCAGAAGCCGGAGCAGCCATTTTGCATTTACACGCACGTGAACCGGAAACAGGCCGGCCCAGCGGGGAACCTGACCTTTTCATGCAGTTTCTGCCCAGATTGAAGGAGCAGTGCAATGCCGTCCTGAACCTGACAACCGGCGGTGGTATGAATATGCAGTTAGAGGACCGCATGAAAGCAGCCACCGTGGCACAGCCGGAAATGTGTTCTCTGAACATGGGCTCCATGAACTTTGCTCTCTTCCCAGCTGCTGCGAAGTATGATACCTGGAAATATGACTGGGAACAGCCCTATCTGGCTGGCACCGATGATTTTATTTTCCGCAATACCTTCAAGGACATTGAGGGGATTATGAAAACCCTCGGTGATGGATTTGGCACCCGCTTCGAATACGAATGTTACGATATCGGGCATCTGTATAACCTGGCCCATTTCCTTGATCGTGGGCTGGTCAAGCCCCCGCTGTTTGTGCAATCCATCTTCGGCATCCTGGGCGGTATCGGCACTGAACCGGAGAACCTGATGTTCATGAAGAGCACGGCCGATCGACTTTTCGGGGATGATTACGTTTGGTCAGTTCTGGCAGCTGGCAGGCACCAGATGGCGTTTACCACCCAGGCCGCCCTGATGGGGGGTAATGTACGGGTAGGTCTTGAAGACAGTCTGTTCCTGGGAAAAGGACAAGCTGCCAAAAGTAATGCAGAGCAGGTCACTAAAATCCGACACCTGCTGGAGACCCTTTCCCTGGAAATCGCCACTCCGGATGAAGCCCGCGAGATTCTGAAGCTGAAAGGGCCGGAGAACGTGGCATTTTGATATGTCACCATTTGAACCTCCACGACCAGGCAGGTAACCCATCAAGCTGATCTTGTTTTATGAACAACACCATACAGATCATCCCACTGACCAACCTGATGCTCTCTTTTTTACCTGGGGTCGTGGTCATTGCCATTCTCTTCAAATGGCGCATGGACTATCGCAACGCGATATACGCTGCTGCGCGCATGCTGTTGCAGCTGCTGCTGATTGGCTATTTTCTGACCTATCTCTTTCAATCAGACAGTGGGTTGATTGTTTCCCTGGTACTGGTTGTCATGCTGATTGCATCTGCCCTGATCGCCCTGCGAACCTCAGGTAAAAACCGTGCCAGGCTGTTTCCCCGCATGCTGGTTGCGCTGACCCTCGGGTGTGGCTTGACCTTGGGGCTCGTCACCCAGGGGGTTCTGGAGCTCAGCCCCTGGTACGCGCCAAGATTCATGATTCCGCTGGCAGGGATGATATTTGCCAATTCGCTGAATAGTATCAGCCTGGCTGTGGAGAGATTAATAGCTGAACTTGAGAGGGAGGTTCCGTTTGAAGAGGCCCGTGGGATAGCATTTCGAACATCGCTCATTCCGATCATCAACTCCCTGTTCGCAGTGGGTCTCGTCTCACTACCGGGAATGATGACCGGTCAGATTCTGTCAGGCATTTCACCCTTGATCGCGGTTCGTTACCAGATCATGGTCATGACCATGGTATTTGGCTCCACCGGCATTTCGACTGCTGTTTTTCTGGTGCTGATTCAGCCCCTTTTTCCATCAAACGAACCGGACACAGCCGAACCCACATAAGGTCCAGCTGTTGAATGAAACAGGTGTGAATTGTTACCTCTCGCCAAAAGACTCGTCATCAATGTCAATAGCGGCATCACAGCCAAATGAAATCGCATCCATTTTTCCCAAGGTTACAGGGATGATGGTCTGGATGAAATATTCAGCATTTTTGAGTTGTCCGTTGTAGAAGGCAACATCCTTCTTCTTGGCACCAGCCTCAATCTTCTCTGATGCAATAACAGCTCGCCACAGAAGAAGCCAGGCCAGAATGACATCGCCCATCATGTAGAGGAAGGGGACCGAGTGGGCAAAAGCGGTCTTGAACTTCGCAGACATGGCGTTTTTCCCCAGATCCATGGAGGTGACTGTCAACTTGTTGACGGCCTCTTCCAGCTTATCAGCCAGGCCGGACAAGCCACTAATCGCTTTAGCTTTAGTGATCACATCCTGGATTTCCTTAATCAGATTCATGAAAACCTGGCCGTCCTTCATCGGCAGCTTACGAGCCAAAAGGTCCATGGCCTGAATCCCGTCAGTCCCTTCATAGATGGATGCGATTTTACAGTCACGAACCAGCTGCTCGATAGGGTAGTCTTTAGTATAACCGGCACCACCGTATACCTGCATCGCCTGAGCGCAAAGCTCAAATCCCAGCCCTGAATTGTAGGTTTTCAGGATCGGTGTCAGGATATCAATCAGGCCGGTGTACTTCGCTTTTTCCTCTTCGGTTTCAGCCAGCTCTTCCCGGTCAAAGCAGACGGCCACGTAGTGGACAAAACTCCGCATCCCTTCAACATAAGACTTCATGTTCAACAGCATCCGCCGCACATCGGGATGCTCAATAATGGGTACACTGGGAGCATCCTGGTTGGCGAAATTTTCGATTGACCGTCCCTGGATCCGTTCCCTGGCATAACCCAGGGCGAGCAGGTAAGCGGTGGAGGCATGAGAAAACGCCTGCAGGCCAACACCCAGGCGGGCTTCGTTCATCATGTGAAACATCACCCGCATGCCTTTGTTCTCGTCACCCAGCAGCAACCCTCGGCAGGTACCTTTGGATCCCATTGACATGGCACAGGTGGCACTGCCGTGGATCCCCATTTTTTCTTCAACACTGGTACAGATGATGTCATTCCGGTCTCCCATACTGCCGTCTTCATTTACCCAGTATTTCGGGACCAGAAAAATAGATATCCCCCTGGTTCCTGCCGGGGCACCCTCTATTCTTGCCAGGACAGGGTGAACGATATTCTCCACCAGGTCATGGTCACCCGAGGTAATAAAGATCTTGTTTCCAGTCAATGTAAACGTCCCGTCATCATTCCGGACAGCGGTTGTGGTCAGAGCACCGACGTCGGATCCGGCGTCCGGTTCCGTCAGCAACATGGAGCCACCCCACTTCCCGGTGTATAAATTTTTCAGAAACATATCCTTCTGCTTTTCTGTACCATAGAGCTCAACCATTTTACCGGTTCCATGACCCAACATGGTGTACGAAATAAACGAAAAATTAGCGCCGGAGAGATATTCATTGACAGCGGTTGACATAACAATCGGCAACCCTTGTCCACCCACGTCCGGATCTTCGGATATGGCTGTATACTCAGCTTCAACAAAAAGCTTGTGCGGTCTCCTGAAACATTCAGGCGGTTTAACAACACCATCAACTATTTTGACTCCCTCCTTGTCACCTTCCATATAGGTAGGCAGGATCTCTTTCAAACCGAAATTGCGCGCTTCCTTGATAATCATCTCAAAGGTTTTGCGATTAAAGTCCGAATACTTTTCATTCTCTGTCAGCTTATCAATCCCCAGCTGTTCAAAAAGCACAAAATTTAAATCGCGCAGATCTGCTACTGTTTGAGCCATCTTCTTTCCTCTTTAAAATATGTTATTTCCAAATAAATCAAAAATAAGTGCACTATCCCCTTCTTCGGCAAAGAAACCCAACCGGAACGTTGCCGGAAACGGTTTCAGTGTTCAGTTCATGGGGGAACTTCAACCTCATTGAGATACGCCACGATAAAATTGGGCGGAACAAACCTGGAATTAATGGCCATCACCCGTTTCCCTGTGGTTTCATCCTTGTCCTGATTTCTATCCTCAACCGGGGCACCGGACTCGATAATAATCCGATCTTCACCTTTTTCGTTCCAGGCTTGTTCGAAAGATTGTGTCACCTCTGGAAAGTAAGGAAATATCTGCTTGCTGGTCATCCCCACCACTCGTTGAATGGTGTTTGAAGAGGCCTTTTTCCAATCGGGATCACAATCCACAAACACAAACCCCTTTCCCTTTCTCTGCCAGGTGGAGATCAACGTCGGCGATGGTTTCGCCTGAGCGAATCCCTGATCTAGAATCCGATCGACGGTTTTTCCGGGAATAACAAGTCCCTCTTTTTCAACAAAGGATTCAACCCGGTCAAGAATTTCAGACGGCTTAATCCCAAAATAGCCTGCCAGCTTACACAGGTCAATCAACGACCAGTGCCGTTTTCCTTCCTTGATCTTGCGAAAGGTCCGGGCATCTGTCTCATTCTTCCCCAATCCGGCCCCACGACTGAAATGGGTTTCGCGGATATCGTTATCCCTCAGATACCGGATCAACCACTGTGTTATAGCTATTTCGTACGCTTCGCCATTATGCCAATTAATTTCTGCTTCCATAATCCAGTAGTAATAGGCCAAAAAGTCCTTTGTCAAGGATATTTTAGCCTCATTCACAACCCAAGACACCCCTTTTTTTTAATTATCCCAATGGATCAAGCAGAGGAATAAACAGTATATTAGCCCAAGGAATAGAAGCTGTCGTAATATACTTGTCAACCAGTCAACGCCTGGGCTAGGATAGTGAGGCTAAATAAAAAAAAATATTCTACTTAAACAGTACATTAAAATGGAAGAGCCCACAGAAAAGTCAACCATTCTGGTTGTAGACGATACGCCGGAGAATATTGATGTGTTGAACGGAATTTTAAAGCCGGAATTCCAGGTCAAAGTTGCCCTCAACGGCATGAAGGCGTTGAAGATTGTCCAGGCAGCTCCACAACCTGATCTGATCCTTCTTGACATCATGATGCCGGACATCGATGGCTATGAGGTGTGTCGACGACTGAAATCGGATCCGGTAACAAAAGATATACCTGTCATTTTTGTCTCAGCCATGAGTGAAGTGATGGACGAGACAAAAGGATTTGAGTTGGGGGCTGTCGATTACATCACCAAGCCTCTCAGCCCAGCCATCGTCACAGCAAGGGTCAGAAACCACCTTTCCCTGAAATCTGCCCGAAACGAACTAGAGGTTCTCTCCCAGAAACTTGGCAAGTATCTCTCACCCCAGATTTACCAATCCATTTTCAAGGGAACCCGCGATACCCAGTTGACAACCAGCCGCAAGAAACTCACCATTTTCTTTTCGGACATCGTCGGATTTACTGCCCGTACAGACAATATGGAGGCTGAAGATCTGACCTATATTCTGAACAGCTACCTGAATCGGATGTCTGAGGTCGTATTGAAACACGGGGGAACCTTGGACAAGTTTGTAGGTGATGCCATTCTGGTATTTTTTGGCGACCCGGAAAGTAAGGGGATTAAAGAAGATGCGCTCGCCTGTATCTCGATGGCGCTGGAAATGCAAAACTCACTGGCAGAACTGCACCATGAGTGGGTTAAATATGGTATCGAGTCTCCCATGCAGGTCCGCATGGGGGTGACAACCGGGTATTGTTCAGTTGGGAATTTTGGCAGTATCAATCGTATGGACTATACCATTATTGGCAACCAGGTTAACCTGGCCAGCCGCCTGGAAAGTGCCGCGGATTCCAATCAGATCCTGATTTCACAAGATACCTGGGCACTGGTTAAAAGTGAGATCCACTGTACCCAGAAAGAGGCTATCCGCGCCAAAGGTTTCGAGCAGCCGGTACCGGTCTATGAAGTCGTGGATTTCCACGATCGCCTTGAAAAAGACCATCGGGTAATGGATTCCCGACAGGGGTTTTCGCTGCTGCTGGATGCCGATCTGATTGCAGCAGAGGAAAAAAGCGACATTGAAGAAAAACTGACAGCCGCTCTGGCCTGCCTGAAATCTTAAGAGTCCCATTCCATCATTTTTAAATTTTAAACCCTGACGATCAACTGACACTTAATCAGCATAGCATGGGAAATGATCAAGAAAAATCGACGATTCTGGTTGTAGACGACACACCCGAAAATATCGATGTCATGAACGGTATACTGAAACCCGAATACAAGGTGAAAGTGGCTTTGAACGGGGAAAAAGCATTAAAAATTGCAGGCTCTGATAAACCACCCGATATGATCCTGCTGGATATCATGATGCCCGGAATGGACGGTTACGAGGTTTGCCGCCGCCTCAAGGGAGCAGAGGAAACCAGCCATATTCCCATCATCTTCGTCAGTGGCGCTGAAGACAGCGAAAGCCGGGAAGCCGGTTTGGCGCTAGGAGCAGTGGACTATCTCACAAAGCCCATCGATCCAGCGCAGATGAAGGAGAAGATCGAAACGCACCTGGGCTGAATCTTATTTAACATCAGCCCAGGTTCATCAGGCTGCTGATACCATCCGTTGAGATACCCTAGATCATGGAAAATACAGAAAAAGCAACCATACTGGTTGTTGACGACACCCCTGAAAATATTGATGTCCTGGTCGGCATTCTCCGGGATAATTACAAGGTCAGGGCTGCGCTGAATGCAGATCAGGCATTTAAAGCGATTTCTAAAAAAGTCCCTGACATGGTCCTCCTGGATATCATGATGCCGGATGTAGACGGCTATGAAGTGTGCAGGCAGCTGAAAGCCACCCCTGAAACCCGTGATCTTCCGGTTATTTTTCTAACAGCCAAGACCGCTATAGAGGATGAAATCAAGGGGTTGGCACTGGGAGCTGTTGATTACATCACCAAACCCATCAGCCCGCCTGTTGTACTGGCACGGGTATCCACCCATCTTGCGCTTAAGTCCGCCCGGGAAAATCTGGAGAGTCGAAACAACCAACTGAAAAATACCCTGACTGATCTGAAATCAGCGCAGGATCAGCTGGTTTTATCTGAGAAAATGGCCGCCTTGGGTCAACTGGTGGCAGGAGTAGCCCATGAAATCAATACGCCACTTGGCGCTATTAAGTCTTCGGTTGAAACTGCTGCCGCATCATTTCAACACACGATTGACACTCTGAACAGAGAGGAAAACGCACTCGATGCCACTGATCTCAAGCTGTTATGGGACCTCCTGGGGCAGGTCAGCGGCAGTAGCCCCCTCCTGTCACCCAGGGAGAAACGACAGAAGGTTAAGGAACTTCTTGGTGGTCTTGAGAGTAAAGGAATTTCGATGGGGCAGACAGAGGCCAAGCAGCTGACAGACCTGGGAATGGGACATGACACAGCTTCGCTGTCGGTGTTACTGGACAACAAACACGCTACGGAACTGATTGCCCTGGCCAGCCAGTTTAACAATGTTCGGAAAGGACTTCAAACCATCAGCACCGCCAGCGACAAAGCCTCCAAAATCGTGTTTTCGCTGAAATCATACAGCCACTTCAGCCACTCTGAATCAAAGCTGGTCAGCGACATTCGGGATGGGCTGCAAACCGTGCTGACTCTCTACCAGAACCAGATAAAACAAGGGGTTGAACTGGTAACCGAATTTGACGATATTCCAAAAATCCTCTGTTATGCGGACGAACTGGATCAGGTCTGGACAAACCTGGTTCATAATTCACTCCAGGCTATGTCCAATCAAGGTCGGTTGACCGTCCGGGTCAGAAAACAAGAGGACAACATCGTAGTCGATGTTGCGGATAACGGCCCGGGGATACCGGAAGAGATCCAGGGAAAGATATTTGACCCCTTTTTCACAACCAAACCGCCGGGTGAAGGCAGTGGGCTTGGGCTTGATATTGTGATGCGGATCGTTGAGAAACATGGTGGGAAGATGACGTTTCAGACCCAGGCCGGTGAGGGGACCACCTTTACGGTCACGCTGCCCATTGAAACCCCACCAACAGAAAACGGATCGCCTGCCTGAATCAGCCACTGTATCAATCAGGCCTGGATCAGCTTCTTTTCAAAAGCGGCCAGCCTTTCCAGCGCCTCGTCAAAATCATAGTTTCCCAAAGCCCCCTCAATCTCTCCCAGGACACCGGAGAGCTCATGACCAGACACCAACGCTTGCATCTGCTCCAGAACAGTTGATGCTTCTGTGTCATCGTCTTCAAGAAAGCGTTTCAGTTCAACGAGCAGGGTGCTCAACCTGGCCACGTCGAGGGTCGGGCTATTCTCCGCTGCCTGTTCAGAGCTGTCACCAGCTCTGACAATCAATTCATCAATGGATGTCAGCTGCTCCAGGGCTTTTTCAAAATCATAGCTACCCAAAGCATTTTCAACACGGTCCAGCTTCTTTGATATCAGAGTTCCGGCAACCAGGGGTTGCAGCTGTTCCAGGACGCTGGAGGCTTCTGTATCATCATCCTCGAGGAAGCGTCTCAGCTCCTTGATCAACGGCTTAATGCGCTCCATATCCAGGGTTGCTTTCCCACCGTCCACCGTTTTAGCAGAACCTGAAGCCGTTATCTCATCAATGGATACCAGGACAATATCGAGTTTTTCCCGGGTCGCAATGATAAGATCTTCAGAGATGGATCCCTCAAGTTCCTTGATGCCAGACTCAAGGTCTTTTGCCGTCTCGTACAGATCCATGGCGCCAATATTACCAGAAACACCTTTCAGGGTATGAGCCATGCGGACAGCATCCTCTATTTTACCTGACTGCAGAGCTGCTGAAATGTTCAACAACGCGTTACCCTGATTTTGCTTGAATTTTTTGAGCAACTTCATGTAAAGGGTTTTATTATCCCCTACTCGAACCAGTCCGTTTGAGATGTCGATGCCCGCTACCTGATCTGGAAGATCACCTGTCGTTTCAACGGCAGGTGCCGTTGATTCAGGCTTCGGTTCCGGGAGATCCCTTTCACCGGGCTCCACCCATTTCAGCAAAGTGGTAAACAACTGCTTGGGTTCAATGGGCTTCGCGATATGATCATTCATTCCGGAATCAAGTGCCCGCTTCCTGTCATCCACCGTGGCGCTGGCGGTCATGGCAAGAATGGGAAGATCGTCCTTGGACCGGGTTTTCCGGATCTCAGCTGTCGCTTCGTAGCCATCCATGACCGGCATCTGTATATCCATCAATACCACTTCATAATCAGCTTTGGGCAGCATCTCCACCCCTTCCTTTCCATGATTGGCGATATCAACAATCAATCCGACCTTTTCGAGCAGCTCCTGGGCGACCTGCTGGTTGATCTCGTTGTCTTCAATCAAGAGAATCCGTGCCCCCTGGATCGGTTTCAGAGATTCAATATCGAATCCGAATCGGTCGAGTTTTGGGTCCAGGTCCCCTTCAATCCGTCCAAAGGCTCTCAGTACAGAGTCATACAGTTGCGACGGGGTCACCGGCTTACCAAGGAAAGCATCAATATTTAATTCCCCAGCCTCCATCCGGGCCTCTTCTCGATCGAATGCCGTAGCCAGAATAATTTTTGGTTGCTGGTCTGCATTTAACGTTTTGCGGATCTGGTGCGAGGTTTCAATCCCGTCCATTCGAGGCATTTTCCAATCCATCAATATCAGTCGGTAAGGATTTTCTGCCCCGCTAATTTTTTCAAGTGCTTCTGCTCCTGACGACGCCTCATCGACCTTGAATCTGAAACCAGTCAGCATGCTATTGAAAATTTCACGTGAAGTCACATTATCATCCACCACCAGAACCTCTAGATCAGTCAGATCGGGAATGGTGACTTGTTTAGGAGCTTCCACGCCAATCTGACGCCCGAATTCCGCCGTAAAGATAAAGGAGCTACCCTCTCCGGGCTGGCTCTCCACATGAATGTCACCATTCATCAGTTCCACCAGGCGCTTGCTGATGGTCAGGCCAAGACCAGTGCCACCATATTTTCGGGTGGTGGAGGTATCAGCCTGTGAAAATGACTTAAAGAGCTTGTCAATCTGTTCCTCTGAGAGGCCGATACCGGTGTCCCTGACAACAAATTGCAGCTTGATCACCGATTCAGTCTCTTCCGTGACACTCACTATAACCACGACCTCACCTGCTTCGGTGAACTTCACAGCGTTGTTGGCCAGATTAATCAACACCTGCCCAACCCTGAGCGGATCCCCAATCAGAAACCGCGGAAGGTCACGGGGGACCTGGAAGAGCAGTTCAAGTCCTTTTTCCTGGGCCTTGATGGCGACCAGTGTCGATACACTATTGAGTATTTCATCCAGGTTGAATTCGATGGACTCCATATCCAGCTTCCCGGCCTCGATCTTGGAAAAGTCAAGAATATCATTAATCAGCCCCAACAGGGATGTGGCAGAGTTATGGACCTTTGACAGGTAATCCACCTGTTTTTTGGTCATATCGGTCTGCAGGGCGAGATGGGTGAGCCCCAGGACGGCATTCATGGGGGTTCGTATTTCGTGGCTCATATTGGCCAGAAAATCACTTTTAGCCCGGGTGGCATCCTCTGCCAGCGCCTTCTCTTCGTCAAGATCCTCCATCATGTTCAACATGGCAGACTGGGCTTCATCCTGCTCTTTGACCCGGTCAGTCAGCTCTTTCTCCATCTGTTTCAGACCCGATATATCCCGGATAAACGCGGAAAGCCCGATGATCTGATTCTCTTCATCCTGAACCACCCCCCAGTTGAACTCGTAATATATGTTGGTGCTTGGTTGTTGCTGCACCTCCTGGAAAGATTCCCCGTCCAGTACCCGATCAAGATTCCCCTTTATCAGCGAAACCACCTCTGGAACAGTGATTGCGTCCAGCATGCTCTGACCCAGTTCGATGTCACTGTTATAAACACGCTTCATTTCCAGGAAGTGAGCCTTATTAAATGCTGTATACCGGTACTCACTATCCAAAGAGAATATGATGATATCCTTAGGACTATCGATCATAGCCTTCATCAGAATACTCTTCTGTGCCAGCTCTTCATCCACCTCTTTACGGTGGGTAATGTCCTCCTTGATCGCCAGGTAATAGGTGATTTGATTGTCGTCTGCGATTATGGGTGAGATGGATACGGATTCCCAGTACAGATCTCCATTTTTTTTAACATTCTGCATCTCACCACGCCAATCCTTTCCTGATGCGATCGTCTCCCACAGATCACGATACAGCTCAGGTGGAGTCGCATCTGATTTCAGAATTCGCGGATTCTGGCCCGCTGCCTCTTCCGCAGTATATCCGGTTACCTGGCAGAACCTTGGGTTAACATATTCTATAGCACCACTTGGATCTGTGATCACAACAGAAGCCGGGCTCTGCTCCACCGCCTGGGAGAGCTTTTTCAGTTCTGTTTCAAACGCCTTTCGGTCGGTAACATCTTCAAACGCAACAGCTACGCCCCCACCAGCTTCCTCGCTAAGCGGTGCCGCACTGGTATTGATCCAGAGCAGACTACCATTCGGCTGATATACTCCCATTTCCACATTCTTAACGATCCCTTCTCCACCCAGCGCACGGGATGCAGGATATTCTTCCACAGGCATAACAGTTCCATCAGGCCGAACAATCTTCCACTCCTGCGACTGGAGATCTCTCATTTTTTGTTCATCCGCAGAAATCCCCAGGATGTTTTCTGAGATCATGTTGGCTTCCCGAATCTCTCCTGTTGGTGAGATCATAACCACCCCAACCGGCAGGGCATCGAACAGCACCTTCAGTTGCTGTTGGGAACGCTGCAGGTTCATTTCGGACTGCTTCTGATCTGTGATGTCTATGCTGGTACCGATCATCTGAACCGGAATGCCCTTTGTATCTCTGATGACAAGCGCCCTGTTTGAAACAAGCCGCACAGCCCCATCTGGTCTGACCACCCTATACTCATGAAGATAATCCCCGTCTCCCTGCAAAACCTCATCAATCTGTGCTTCCAGTTCCGCCACGTCATCCGGATGAATCAGCGCCAGGAATGCCTCATGTCTGGGTGGCGGAAGATCAGGATCCGTTCCCATAATCTGGTGGTGCGCCTTGTCCCAGAACCGGGTGTCATTGACAATATCCCAATCCCAGATCCCGATTCCGGACGTGGTCAACGCCAGATCAAGCCGTCGTCGGCTTTCGATCAGGCTGTTGGTTGCTTCTTTTACCCTGAATTGCACCAGAGCATTTTGCCTCAGCAACAGGCCAATGAACAAAGTCACGAAAATGCTGAGCCCGACACCTCCCATCAGGAAAACCTGTGCCAGGCTGTCCTGGGGACCATCACTGAAACGTTCACTGGCATACCAGGTAAAAATCAAGTCGGCCCGCCCGCTGACAGATCTTGTTGAAGATTTGTGAGTAGCATTAGACACCGGCTCACCCTCAACATCCTGAAGTTCCTGCGGCCCTTCGGGGCCAAGAAACCGACCCTGGATATGGACCGTCAGTCCTTTTGGATCATGAATATCGAACAACCCCTTGATCAAGGCGTCATGATTCAGCAAACCGACAATCACCAGCGGCCCATTGGAATCCTGCAAAGAGAGGGCTACCGGCGCGTATGTGGTATCCAGAACCTTAACCGCCGGAGGTCTGAAAATGATCTGGTCTGGATTGGCAGCGGCAGTCCTGACAGCCAAATCCAACCCTGGAGAAGCAGTAACAAGTTTCCCATTGGACAAGGCATCCGTCATTTCACTGGAAAACTGGATAACCCACTCGTCCGTTATTCCCTTTGGCCTGGCGACAATAAAAATGTCCATAAACTGCTTGGGGGAAAATGACTCAAGTGCCTCTATAGCCCCTAGAAATTCGTCTTCTGAAACATTGTCCGAGTTTTCAAACAGCACGGCCAGACCTGAAAGCGGAGCGTTGCTCTCGCCCAACCAGTTGACGATGGTGCCTGTCAGCAATTGCGCTGTCTGATCAACCTCTTTTTTCCAGGCCTTCAGCGCATCCTTCCGGAACATCTCGCTTAATGACCAGGTCCCTACAATCCCCCCCAGCAACAGGAAAAGCAACAGCGTCCAACTGATAATCTTTTTCATAAATCGGTATCCACTATTCATTTATGCTGAAAACAGGCCTGAACCCTCTTGGTGCCAGCGTGGTGGAACTGTCCCATTTGCGAATATTGCTGCGGTCGACAACCGTCACACGTGGGGCGATGTGCTTATCATATGTTTTTTTCTCGATAATCCGAACCAGTGTATCAATCGCCAGTCTCGCCTGCAGTACCTGATGGTCAGATGGGGCTGCCATTATATCTCCCCGGCGAATCCCCCGATGGACACCTGGACTGTAATAGTAAGCTAGAACACCAATCTTTTTCTTCAATCCCATTTTACGCAATATCCCGATTGACACTTCGGCCGTGACCGTTGTTCCAACGATAATATCCAGCTGACCTGGAAAATTTTTCAGCGCTGACGTCACCAGCTGCTTTTGTGCAGCACTTCCCGTATCTCCTTTTCGGCTGGCGAGAATCCGGATAGCGCTACCGGCCAGAGCCTCCCTGAAACCAACGTCCCCGGCAGCCGCCCATCCGGCACCGTCAGGGCCTGGAAACCAGCCAACAGAAAGAGGTTTCCCAAGTTTCTGTTGGTATTTCAGAAGATAGGCCCCGGCGGCATAGCCGGTATCGTGGTATGAGACTGCAACCCTGGCCGCGAGTCGAGGAGAGGAGTTCCCGTTGATCAGGTCCAGGACCGGTATACCCTGATCCATTAGTTTCTCGACAAGGTCATTTAGTCCATCCTGGGATATGGAGCAGATAATCACCCCGTCCGGTTTTGGCCCTTTCTTCTTCAGCAAGCCTGAAATCTGGTTCCGCTGCACCTCGAGCTGGCCATAACCACCCGCCTGATGAATTGTCAGGCCGACCCCCATTGTGCGCGCCTGATCAATCAGACCGTAGTTTACACCCAGCCAGTAGGCATCCTTGAGATGGGGGATAAAAACCTGAATTCGCCACTTTTTTTCTGCTCGAACCAGGGCAGTGTAAGTTTTCTGGTCCCGTTTAAGTTCTTTGTTAAACGGTGGATCCCAAACATCGACCTGAACCGGCGACCAGCTTTTTTTCGCCGCCAGCAGCGGATCCAAACTCATCAACAGGAAAACAGTAACCCAGATTAAATACTTGAGAACCCTGACCTTTCGCAAGCCCATCATCCCTCTCTCCTAGTGAATTTTATATTTCTCAGACGACCCCGACTTCAGCATCATTCCGTTGATCTCTTTTTTCAGGTCGATCATCTTGAGCTCCCGGCCGGTCGCCAGCCTTCTGAAACGCTCAAGCTCTTCAAACCGCTGCTGCAATTCTGCTTCATTCTTTTTAGACTCAGTAATATCCAACATGGACGCCAGAAACTTCTCAACACGCCCTTTCTTATCCCTGACACAGGCTACAGACATATTGATAAACACGATTTCGCCATCTTTACGCACAAACCGCTTGTCCATTACATAATTGTTGATTTCACCGTTCATCACCCTGTTGAAATTTACAACATCCCCCGCCAAATCTTCCGGATGGGTCAGATCAGCCCATGTCAGCGGTTCTAGTTCCTCTCGGCTGTGTCCCAGCATCTGCAGGAACCGCTTGTTGACCTCCAGCCACCCCTTGTCCGGATGGGTCACACACATGCCCACCTGCCCGTATTCGAAATAGGCCCTGAATCGGCTTTCACTCTCCATGCGTTTCTCTTCAGCCAGCCGTTTTTCGGTCACATCCCGAAAGGTGATCACGGCCCCCTCTATCTCACCCCCCTTGACAATCGGGGTACTGGTATAGAACACATCAATGGGGCTGCCATCCTTTCTCCACAGCACCTCATCGTCAATCGTGAAAACCTTTCCCATGGTATAGGCTTTTTTCATGGGACATTCATCCACGGGATAGAAACTGCCGTCTTTCCGGGTATGATGGATCAGATCATGGATCTTCTCCCCGATCAGTTCATCAAAGGTATAGTCGAGCAGCTTGCAGACAGCCGGATTGACGAATATGATTCTGCCATCCAGATTCACCCCAAAGATTCCCTCACCGACATTGTCCAGCACCAGCCGGTTTCGCTCTTCTGATTCCTGAAGCGCATCCTGGGCCATTCTCCGATCAGTGATATCGCGGACAGCTGCTGATACCAGCAGGCCTTCATCAGTCTTGAGCGGGCTGAGGCTGACCTCAACCGGAAACTCCTCCCCGCTTTTCCTGAATCCGATCAATTCACGTTTCACTTCGATGGGATCCACCAGGGCGGTCTGGATGAATCCATTCCGTTTAGCAGGGTGATCAGCTCTGAAGCGGGGCGGAATCACAAACTCAATCTCCTGCCCGACCATTTCATCCCTGCTGTACCCGAACAGTTTTTCCGTCTGCGCATTCACCAGAGTAATAACCCCCTTTTCATCAACAATGATCATGCTGTCCGGCGCCGACTCAATCAGATCGCGGAACCGTTTTTCCAGTCTGGCAAGCTCGCCGGTTCGCTCCTCAACCCTGACTTCAAGCTGATCTCGTGATCTTCCCAGTGACCGGGTGGCACTCTGCCCGATCCAGAGGGAAAAACCGGTCAGGATCAACGCAATCAATACGGTGATACCCAGAGTGGATACCAGTGTATTCCGCATGACAAGATATTCGTTCAACGCCTCAGCCAGATCAATCTCCGTTGCAATCCCCAGATTGAGGTCATGATCCCAGAGCCAGGCACCGGCCACGATCTTCCCTCGATAATCCCGATACCCATTAATATTGTATCCATTTTTCCAGGCAAGTGCGTCATTCGCCATATAAGTCAAGGGAGCATTCTCCCTGTCCTGATTAGCGCCGCTATCGGCAAGCCTGACGTTCAATATACTGGACTCCCCTATTCCAATCAGCCCATCAGCCTGCAACTCATTCCTGAATCGGCTTTCCGTCATCAATAACGCCTTATCATCAAAGAAATAGGTCTCCCCGGTACGCCCCATTCTGGCTGCCTGGGCTACCCGGGAAAACTCCTGCAAAGGGTCAGCAGCAACCACTGCAATGGCGGACACCAGACCGGTATCACTTATGATTGGCCCAGCAAAAAACATGGCCGGTCGGTCAGGCATATCATCCCGCTTTTCTTCAGGAGAAAACACATTTGACCGGGTTGGTGGAATGAAAACATAGTCCCCCAGAAAAACGGTATTCAGAAGGCTTTGGTGATTCTCCCCAACAATATCTTTTTTACCCAGATCTCGATCGTTCATCGATCCAATGGTTACCATATCCGGTGAGATAACATAAAATTGAAGATTTCCAAAACGGTTTCGATTTTCATGAAAAAAGGATCTCAACCGGGCCAGGGCGGCGCTTTTTTCAAGGGATTTTTTATCTCTCCGCAGCGTTAACAACTCCTTGACATGCTGTTTGAAACGAGCACTTTCCAGAATCACTCGAAGGTCGCCCTTCTTTCCCCTGATCCAGATATTCAACGTCTGGTGAGACATTTCCAACACTGTTTCCAGGCGATCTGACAGATCACTTCGGATATCCTCTTTAAACTGAATCAACCGAAATGATACCATCAGGACGATGATTCCAACCGCCAGAGCTAAAACAATCAATCCAGCCCTTTTCATTTCGCTGGAACCATATAGTTCTGATATATCTCTTTGTTTGGAACGGGAGACCAGCCAACTGATGACAAAGAGTATAATCCCAAAGGCAACAACGATTCCGATGATGGATAGCAACATAAATCGGGATACGCCTGTCAGGATGCCAGAGGGTTTCTTCTGTTCCACTCTGTCTGATTGAATCCATTTCTTCTGTATCTGACTCATCTGCTGCGGGCTCACTTCGGCCATGGCTTTTATCAGGATCGAATGAAGCAAAGGCCAGTCCTTCCGGACCCCTATACGAAGATTTGTCAGATCCGGGTTCCCAATATCGATCTCCCCCGATATTTTCAGGCTCGTCAGGAGATTTCGTTCGATGATGTGCTCAACAACCGCTTTTTCGCCTACCGTCGCATCCGCTCTTCCAAAACTGACTGCCTTCAGGCTTTCCAGCACATCCGATACAACCAGCTGCTTAATCCCGGGAAAAGACCTGTCCAGTACCTCACCATGAAAAAAGCCCTTGACCACCGCCACTGTTTTCCCGGAGAGCTCATCGAGGTTGCTGTATGGATTATTGGCGGAACTGACAATAACGTTGGGATTCCTTATATAAGGAGGTGTATAGAGAAGGAATTTTTCACGATCCTGAGTCCTGACTATGTTCAGCATCACATCCAATTCCCCGTTCTGAATCCGGTGCAGAAACTCATTCCAGCCAGGGCCTGTCGCATAGTCGACCTTCAGACCCAGTGTGGCTGCCAGCAGGTTCATGTAGTCTATGGACAATCCCCGGGGCTTGCCATATTCAAAATAGTTGAACGGAGGCCACTCTTTTTCATTGTGAACCCGAATCACCGGATGAGAGGCCAGCCAGGAGCTCTCTTCAGCGGTCAGCTCGATGGACGTCCGTTTCCAGACCTTGGTCAATCCGAACCAGCGAGCTTCCAGACGGGCGATATCCTCTCTCGAGATGGTGCCCATCGCTTTCTCCAATATGGAGTGCAGTTCCGGCCAGTCCTTCCGAACCCCGAAGCGATATTTGGGATCCCGTTCCCCAGAATCAATATTTGCCTCTGCAACCGGCCTGATATTGGTCAGGGTATTTTCACGAATCAGGTAGTTCGCAACAGCGCTATCCATCACCGTCGCATCTGTTCTGCCCAGGGCAATGGACTTTAATATTTGCAGATACTGATCCATAAAAACAATCTTTGCCCCGGGAACCTCTTTGATCAACAACTCGGTAATTGAATCTCCCTCAGGCAGCGCCACTGTTTTTCCTGCCAGGTCAGCCAGCGAATTGACACCAACAATATCATCACGGACAAAGATGAAATTAACCACCGACTTATAGGGCTTTGTAAACCGAAGGAAGGATTCGCGATCTGACGTCCGAAATATGGTGTGCAGAAGATCAACCTCTTTTTTCTCCGCCATCTTGACGAGGTTGCTCCAGGTGTCCTGAACATACTCAATCTTCAGTCCTGCCCGTTCTGCCAGCAGGTTGAGATAGTCAACAGAAAATCCCACTGATTTGCCGTCCTCAACAAAATCGAAGGGAGCATAATCCGGCTCGCTGGAGGTCCGAATAACCGGATGTTTTGACAGCCACCTTTTTTCGGCCTGTGTCAATACAATGGCATTTGATGATTGATCATCTGCGACCAGAAACCAGCGATTTTGCAACTCATACAACTCTCTTTCCGAAATGACGGCCAGACCTTTCTGCAGAATGTCCCGAAACACCCCCCAATCTTTGCGAACACCTATGGAAACCTTGAAAGCCTGGTCTTCATTCAACCCGAGACTGCCCCCGGATTTCAGGTTGGTCACCAGCATCTTCCGGGCGAGGTAGTTCACCACCGGCATCACATCCAACATGATATCCGCTTTGTCGTTCGATATGGCTCGAATAGCCCCTGCCGTATCTGCTACCGGGACAATGGTAATGTCCGGATGTTTTTTAATCAGCTCTTCTACATAAAATCCCTTGGGAATCGCAAACCGCTTGCCCTTCAAATCATCAATGGAGGTTACCCGGGGAAAGCCTTTGCGGGTAAACAGTGCCTGGGAAAACTCCATGTAGGAATCTGTAAAATTAAGAAACGCATGCCGCTCCTTGGACTTAACAATGTTCAACATCACATCCAGCCGATGCTCCTTGATGGCCGTCACAAATTCATCCCAGGACGGTCCGGAGACATATTTGACCCGAAATCCAACCTTTTTCGCCACCAGATTCATGACATCAATCGAGTATCCGGTAGGCTTTCCATGTCGATTGAAATTAATAGGAGCCCAGGACATCTCATTGTGAACCCGGATTTCCGGATGGGCTGACAACCAATTGATCTCTGCCTGTGTCAGACCTATGCTAGTCGAAAATGAATGGGTTTCAGAGGTCGTTTTTACGACAGGTTTTAGCTGTTGACCAGGGTCCGGTGCACCCAACACCCGCTCAGGGTGAATGGACCATAAGTCGCCGAGCAGCATCAATAATAACAGTAATTTGAACCCGTAACGTTTCTTCTTTAAACCCATCATTATTTCTCTTAAAGTCAATTCAAGGCAATATCAACTGGTAAATTCACTAAGTGCTGCTTGTCTAGTCTGTATATTGCGCTGGATGCATACTGCTGTTCAGCCTGTGGTACCATATCAGCAGTCGGTTCAACTGTTTTTATCAGTAAATTGATCCAAGGGTTTTGCACCTTCGAAGTCAATTAACCGACTGGTTTTGTAATGTATACCTTTACTGGAAAAAACGCGGATTGGTCAACGAAGAAAAACAGGGTTGCCCTGCAAGAAAGTTCATGAAGATAACGGATGGGGAATTCCCGGCAACCTGAAATTCCTGTTTGAGAAAGCAGGTTGAAAACCGGTGGCGGACAGTCGATGTTGCCAGATGCCCTCCTCAGTTAAAAATCATTTACAAAGCGTAATGATTTGGCAGCGGGGGTTCTGTTGAGCGAATTGCCGTGCCAGTCGGGAACGACAACTCGATCCGAAAAGCAACCTATTTGGTAATTTTCTGGCGGATATCCTCGCGAAGTTCATTTTTCAGAATTTTCCCCACTGGATTTCGGGGAATCACCTCTACAATCTCCAGTCTTTCTGGATATTTGTATTTGGCAATCCCTAGCCCTTCCATATGAGACGTCATATCTTCAAGGTTCAGAGATTCCCCTGGCATCGGCACCGCATAGACACACATTTTTTCGCCCAATACCTCGTCCGGCATACTGACAACTGCCACTTCCTGAATCTTCGGATGAGACATCAGGTAGTTTTCGATCTCCTGGGAACTAATATTATACCCTCCCCGAATGACGATGTCCTTGCTTCTTTCATAAAAGGAAATATAGCCCCCCTCTCGTATCTGAAACTGATCCCCGGTTTTGAAAAAACCGTTAGCTGTAAAACTATTTTTGGTTGCCTCCGGATTCTTAAAATAGCCGGCTATCACACCCGGCCCCTTATACACCAACTCCCCTACATCTCCGACCTCTGTGAGCTCCTTCTCTTCATGATCAATGATTTTGACCTCAATATAACCGCTGGCATCACTTTTCCACTCGGCGCCTTGTTTTCCAAACTGAGGGAAGTGGTCCACCCGCATCTCCATCTGCGGTGTATCCTGCAGTCCCGAAACTATCCCGGTGCCCTCATTCTGCCCCCAGGTATTACCCGTATCCACATCCCAGCGATTCTTGAATTCCTGCATGGCAATCAATGACGGTTGTGCTGAGCCCACCGTAATACAACGCAGAGAACTCAAATCAAATTTATCCACCATGGGATGCTTGGCGATGGCGTTCGCAACAGCAGGTACCAGCAAGGTGTAGTTTACCTGTTCCTGCATGATCTGCTGAATAAAAATCCCGGGATCAAATGGATGATGCAACACGACCTTTCCCCCGAAGACAACCCACGGCATCAACACAGTTCCTACAGAGGCCATATTGACCAATGGTCCGGCAGTCAAAAATGTATCTCCCGCTTTGAATCCCGCAGCACCCTGTAGTGTGGACATTCCCGCCCAATTGTTATGACTCAGTGGGCACCCCTTCGGCTTCGCTTCGGTCCCGGACGTCCAGCAGATAGTAAAGATATCATTGGCATCAACCTTGATGTTATCCAGTTTCCCCGTCACCGGACCTTTCATCATCTCCCTGATCTGGTCCAGGGTCAACACATGCTGAATGTCCGGGCAATCCTGCTGGATCTCTTTGGCCAGGGCCAAATGATCAAAATTGTTGAAGGTCTGCAGCGTAATAATGGCTTTTGCTTTCGTCAACTGAGCGATGTGCATTAATTCGGAACTGCGCCATAACACCGGCGATGGCGTAATGACAGCACCGGTGCGACCAATGGCAAAATAGAGCATGGCCAGTTCCCAGGTATTCGGAAGCTGAACCATCACGATATCATCCTTGCCAATTCCCAGCGCTAGCAAGGCTTCAGCTGTCGCGTCTGTTGCCCGGTCAAATTCGGCATAGGTTACCCGCTCCGGATCAACACCATTCAGCTCCTTCCGGTTCGGCGGGTCCACAAAGCACTCCTGGTCCGGATTGGCCTGAACATGAGACTTCAAATAATCCATCAGGGTTTTATCAGAATAAACGCCTGCTTCGGTATATTTCTGGATACTCTCGGGTGATGCTAATATCATGATCTCTCCTCATCTGAAGTTGGTGGGGATACAAACGGAAAATCAGAACAACAATCCAATTCATATCGCAACAGTCGTGCCAGGTTACCGGATCTCTGTGAATCGAGGACAGTGGGGTATTTAAAGATAAAGCGGGTTATTGAGGGGTGTCCGGGATCATGTACCTAGTGTCCTTATATAAGCACATATGTAGCTATTCCCGGACATTTACTGGACACCCACATGTCGCATTTTTTCATAGAGCCAGGACCTGCTGATTCCGAGCAGCCGGGCAGCCTTGGCCTTGTTACCACCTGTCTGTTCCAGAGCGGCCATAATCTCCTCCCGCTCTGTCTTTTCCCGGCTGACCTTGAGGCGTTTTTCCGGCAAGACCGACCTGACAGAAACGGGCTTATCGATGGTTTTTTCCCTGAGGTAAAGTGGCAAGTCATCCACACCGATTTCGTCACTCCTGGCAAAGTTTATGGCCCTCTCTATGACATTTTCAAGCTCGCGTACATTTCCCGGCCAGTCATGTCTCTGCAGCAACAATCGCGCATCATCAGACACCTCCGAAACATGACTCCCGAAAATCTCTTTGTATTTTTCAAGGAAATAGTAGATCAACAGGTTGATATCCCCGCGCCTCTCCCGAAGGGGCGGCAGGTGAAAATTGATCACATTCATGCGGTAATATAGATCCGATCGGAAGCGTCCCTGGTCAACCAGCTTTTCCAGGTCCTGATTGGTGGCTGTGATGATGCGGGTATTCATCTCAATGGTTTTATTCGACCCGACCGGTTCAAAGCGCTTATCCTGCAACACCCGCAGCAGTTTTCCCTGAAGGCTGAGCGGCATATCACCAATCTCATCCAGGAAGAGGGTTCCACCCTCTGCCGATGACAATTTGCCTGCTCTCCCCTGTTTCGATGCCCCACTGAAGGCCCCGGGGGCATAACCGAAAAATTCCGATTCCAGCAGGTTTTCCGGAATAGCCGCACAGTTAACCTTAACCATTGGCCCGCCAGCCTGGTGACTGCTGGAATGGATGGCCTGGGCAATCAGTTCCTTGCCAGTCCCGCTTTCCCCGGTAATCAGGACACTCGACGATCCCCGCGCCACCAGCTTCCCCTCCTCCTTGATCTTAACGAAGAGGGGATCTGCTGTCACGATATGATCAAAACCGGTGATATTTTCACTTTCAGCAGCGCTGCGATCACGATAGTACGCCAATTGCTCGTCTGCATTTTCAAGCTTCTCCGCCAGGGCCTTCACCTCTTCAAAATGGCGAAACAGAATTTTAAAAACCGCTCCGATGACCTTACCCTTGCGCATAATGGGCAAAATTGAGACGACATAGGGCGATCCCTCAATGATTTGCAGGCGATTTGTCTCAGGCACCCCAGTCTTGATTACCTCTCTGATTCTGGCATCCTGCAGAATGCCATCGGTGGACTGCCCCAGCAACTGCTCTTCCCGCTTCCGGAAAAAACTGGCCGCTGACTGATTAACCATGGTGATACAACACTTGTCATCGGTAACCACCACCCCGTCATAGGCGATATCCATAACCGATTTTAACGTCCCGTAGAGATTGGTGACACTCTCCAACTGGGAGACTGTTTTGATCAATTCGGTCAAATCCTGAAAGACAATCACGGCACCGGTCAGCTTATTATCACTGATGATGGGTGTGATATTGCAGATCAGGCTCAGGTCCTCCTTCCAATACTCTACACCAATACGGGAACTGCCAATAATCAGGACCTTATCCAGTTCCAATCCCGGCATATGCTCCCCCACCGGCTGGCCGATGGAACGTGATGAATCGAGATTCAGAATTGTGACTGCCGCCCGATTGATGCTGGTAATATGTCGTTCGGCGTCAATCGTGATCAATCCGTTGTGCATCGTCTGCATGATGGCATGCAACTGGATACTTAAAAAGGCCTCCCGGTCGAGCATGGCCGCAATCCAGGAAGCCTTTGTCAAGACGCCGACCACCTGCTGCTTGCTATCAATCACGATAGCGGAACCGGTAGTCGCTGACTGGACATCACCTGCCAGCTCTTCATAAGACGCTGTCTCAGAGACTGTCATCACATTGGTTTTCAGCAGATTCCCTGCAGGGGTATCGAGCGGCTTCCCTGCGGCAATGGCATCAAACAGACTGGCCTTGGTAACCACGCCCCGCAGTTGACCGCCAGCTCCAAGTACAGGCAAATCATCTATTCTCGTACGACGCATGATTTTCACAACCTCCTGCAGACTGTCTTCCGGCTTGACGAACTCAAAGGACCGGGTCATCATGTCCCCGATTTTGAGAGGTTTCATTTGTTGTCCAATAGAAAATGATTTGAAATATTCCATGATACCGGACACTGACATACGGTCAGTATCCGCACAGAGATTATGCATAGCCACAACTGTCCAGCACCATAGTGGATTTTCAGCTGTCTGTCACCAGGCTGTCTGTTTTTGCTGACACTTTTGCCGGAATCGGTATCGGGAGAAAAAGCAGTAGGGAGGAGACTGGATCATTCAATCGCAACATCCAGCCAAACCGACAGCGCATATGAAGAGAGAACTGGGCAACAACCCATTATCGCCAGCTGTCAATCTTATCCAAAGGGTAGATCGGCCGGGGGATGACCGTGTATTTCAAGTCAAAAACATCAATGCTGGTCGTACCTGGTGTGATCACATTCAGCGTCTGTCGATTATACAGCAGGTAGCGATAGCGGAAGGGAAACAGGTTCTTGACCACCACAATATCCGCTTTCCATAAACTCAGACCCAGATCACTGAAGTAACCGGGACTGGCCAGGGAATCCGCCAGTTCAGTAATGATCAGGTGTATGCCCTGATGCTTGATAATAACGGTTTTCCCCCATTGGGAGACGGATTTGTGGATGAGCTTTCCGGTGTAGGTTAATGGACGGTTGTACTCTTTCTCCAGACGGCCGCCTACCACCAGTTGTACTTCCTCGCCGACCGCTTTCAGAGAGGCGGTCTCTGCCGCTACCTGGTCGCGGATCGTTATGTACGTCGTTAATTCAGGGGCCTCTTCCAGCAGGGTCTTCAAAATCCAGGTGTTCTCTCCGGGCGCCCCAGCGCCCACCGCATCTGATACATCACAGAAGACAGCGGTCCCCAGATATCGCCTCAACCAGGCCTTTTTTACGCTTGTAATGGCCTCAGATGGCGTATGACCCTCAGGGGGTTGAACCTGCCGCACCGACCAGTCCAGATCGGCCAACTCATCAGCCAGTCGTCGGGCAAGGTCCGGCTTATCATTGGTCACCACAACCGTCGACCATCCCAACTCCGGATCATCCAGCCAGATATGAACCATGAAGTTCGAGGCGTCCAGCACCTGCTCGTCATCGTCAACCATATCCTCCATGCGGCTGAAGATCGATCGCATGGGTGACAGCAGGTCAACCGTCATGCCGCCCCCCTTAAGCAACTTCATCTTATTGAACGCCATCACCGGCTGATATCGCCCCTGCAGGGTCCCGATCAGAATTTCCCCCACACGGTAGCCGACCTCACTGTGGTCACGGTGGGGGTTGGTCTTGTAGCCCACAATGAAAGTAGCATGGCGGACGCGCTCCCGGGTGACATTGGCATGCAGGTCATGGGACACCCCGATGGGAATACCCGTACCGACAAGCTCCCTGACCGATTTCAGCAGGTCCCCCTCGGGATCACGAAGCCCCTCTACACCCATAGCACCATGTAGGGATAAATAGACCCCATCGATCTGCTCCATCGACTTCAACCCATCCAGTAGACGACGCTTGAGATCTTCATACAATGCCCTTTCAAGGGGACCACCCGACATAGCCCGAGCCTTAATGATCGGAACCACACGGATATTGCCATCACCCAGTTCATCCACCGCCTTTAAAAAACCACCCAATTCAACATCAGATTCCCTGGCAAACGGCAGAATGGCCTCACCATAAAGCAGACAGCCCGCCTCAAAATCACGTTGAGTCGTCAGTACAGGGGAAAATGAGTTTGTTTCCTGCAATATTTCCGCTATGGCAACTATTTTGAGTACTTCCTTACCCTCGGCACCGGTTGGAAAAACGGTGACAGCGATAAACAGTAAAGGAATCAGCAAACTCGCAAACTTTTCATTCAACCGGCTGATGGTTTTCATGGGGTCCTTAAAAATATGGACAGGCATTAAAAAAAGGTGACGGTCTCTGAATATCAAAAAAACGTCAATAACAGGTCAGACGATATTGTAGTGAAATTCAACCGAAAATCAAACCGGTTTTTCGCCCGATTAAAGCCCGGCTCACATACGAAAAAGCAGCAAGCTTCAATATCAACCTTGACAAGCCTGAACCTTAGGACTAAATTTCAGTTTGGGGGACCGACCGGTCTGTCTGAATGGTTTAGTTCATTATCCGCAGGAATTTTTTTCGTGCCACAGTATCAGGGCAGGTTGGAACACAAAGGAGGGAGTCACTCAATGAATCTGAAGGACACCATCATAGATGAGACCCTGAAGTTGTTTTCTCTTAAGGGGTATAACAACACATCGATCCAAGATATATTGGCAGCGGCAGGTGCGTCGAAGGGTGGTTTTTATAACCATTTTAAGAGTAAAGAGGATCTTTTTTTTCAGGTTTTGGAAAAGGCTCGGAAGATATGGCGAAAGAGAAACCTGGAGGGACTGGACAATTCTAAAAGCCCACTTGAAAGTGTTGAGCAGTTGCTCAGAAACTATAAAGATCGCTACCTGAAAGATTCATCGAGTTTTCCAGGAGGCTGCATTTTCATTACCCTTTCAGTTGAGTTGAACGATCAGGACCCCAGTCTGTTTTCCGAAATCAACAAGGGTTTTATCGGTCTGAAGCAAATGATCCTCCGTCTGTTGGTTGATGCACAGAGAAATGGCGGACTTCGGACGGGCATAGATCCGGAAACGGTAACAGAGGTTCTGTTCAACGGAATGTTGGGTGCCTCGGTTTGTTACGGAGCCGGAAAATCAGCCGCTGACCTGGACAACACCATTAACGCCCTGGTGGCATACCTGCACATGATCAAGGGTTAACATGGGGGGTACTCATCACAGAGACGCAGAGCACTCAGAGATGAATAAACAACTATAGCATGTCAGCATGAAGAAATTGATTTCAGTTCACACCAAAACACAGGTCCCGAGTGACCTGATTAACCCCATCGAGGAGAAATAATTGATGGAAAACAAATCGTTTAGAGCAATGGTCGTCGCGGAAGGCGCCGAGAAGACATTTACGAGGGAGATTACCACACGCAACATTGATGAACTGCCTGAAGGTGAAGTGTTAGTGAAGGTGGCTTACTCTTCCCTGAATTTTAAGGATGCGCTCTCTGCCATCGGCAACAAGGGTGTCACCCGCAACTACCCTCATACACCCGGTATCGATGCCGCCGGGATTGTAGAAGCAAGCACAAGTGACAGGTTTAAACCGGGCGAAGAGGTGCTGGTCACCAGCTATGACCTGGGCATGAACACCTCTGGTGGATTTGGTGAGTATGTTCGTGTTCCGGCCGACTGGGTCGTCAAAATGCCTGCTGGGCTCACAGCGAAGGAAGCGATGATCTATGGCACAGCAGGGTTTACAGCGGGGATGTGTGTCAGTGCCCTGGTTCACAGCGTCAAGCCAAACCAAGGTGAAATACTCGTCACGGGGGCATCCGGCGGCGTCGGCAGTGTGGCCATTTCTATCTTGACCTTGCTGGGGTATGATGTGGTGGCTGTTTCTGGTAATGAAGAGGAGCAGGCATTTCTGAAAGGTATAGGGGCAAAAGAGATTATCAGCCGGGAAGACGCAGCGGATACATCGGGGAAGCCGATGCTCAAACCACGCTGGGCAGGCGTTGTTGATGCTGTCGGAGGTGAAATTCTGGCAACAGCTATCAAAACCACCAAATTTGGTGGTGCCGTCACCTGCTGTGGTAATGCCTCCTCCATTGATCTGCCCCTGACCGTTTTTCCGTTTATACTGCGTGGTGTGCGCCTGCTGGGCATCGACTCTCAGAACTGTCCCATGGAAAAGCGGCAACGAATCTGGAACCATTTGGCGGGAGACTGGAAGCTGGAAGGTCTGGCCGAACTGTCCACTGAGATCACCATGGAGGGCCTGGAAGAGCGGATTCAACTTATGCTTCAGGGCAAAAACAGAGGTCGAACCATTGTCAGAATTGCCAACTGAAACCGGCGGCGTTCATCCACTCTATGACATGGACGCCAGGTTACCGCTATTCCCACCCATTTGACATCAACCACATCTCCCTGTCTCATTTTTGCCTTTGGCTTAAATCACTATCGATCTGTGTGTCTTTCCCAGCCAATCGCTGTTTCAGCCAGGCATCAGCCTGATCGAAACTAAGTTCCCTATCCCCATCCGACTATATTGCTCAAACCAACGCATTCATTCCCTGGTTTCCCAGAAAGGAGAGCTGCTATCGAATGGATCAAATATCGCTTGACCCCGCTTTCTTTTTAAACTATAATGTTGAATTAATAGATTTTTTTTGTTCCTGTTTTCAATCCATCATAGACAACAATCTGCAACCGGCAAAAAAATGAAAAGCATTAATCCTTACAACAACCAGCTAATCAAGGAGTACACACCATACTCACCAGCTGAAGTCGAAAAAATTCTGGTAGATGTAGATCGGGAATGGCAGTCATGGAAAAAACTGACGGTCAAAGAACGAGCAACCATGATGCTGAAAGTTTCAGAGGTTCTCCTTGAAAACAAGGAGAAATACGCTGAAATGATGGCACTTGAGATGGGAAAAATTTTGAAAGAGGCCCGGGGAGAAATCGAGAAATGCGCACTACTCTGCCGCTATTATGCGGAAAGTGCTGAGGGGATCCTGGCTGACAGACTGGTGGAGACCGATTACTCCAGGAGTCTCATCGCGCACGAACCCATTGGCCTCGTACTGGCCGTCATGCCTTGGAATTTCCCATTCTGGCAGGTCATTCGATTTGCTGTCCCCTGCCTGGTATCCGGCAATGGGGCTTTATTGAAGCATGCCTCAAATGTACAGGGTTGTGGATTGATGGTCGAAGAGATCTTTCGCGAGGCTGGTCTACCGGAAAATATCTTCCGCACACTGGTTATTCCCTCCAAACAGGTTGAGGCTGTGATTACCAACCCGCTGGTCAGGGCGGTTATGTTGACCGGCAGCGAGCCCGCAGGGATGAGTGTCGCATCAACAGCCGGGAAGCAGTTGAAAAAGAGTGTCATGGAATTGGGTGGATCAGACCCCTTCATCGTCTTAGAAGATGCCGATCTTGACAAGGCGGTTGAGGTTTCAGTGACATCACGAGCGCTTAACGTCGGCCAGGTTTGCATCGCAGCCAAACGGTTCATTGTTGTGGAAAGTGTGGCGGAAGAGTTCATCCGCAGGCACGGCGAAAGAATGGCAGCATTAGTCATGGGTGATCCACTGGACGAGAAGACCCAGCTGGCCCCCATGTCCCGCCCTGAGTTCGTGGAAGATATCCACGCACAGGTTGAAAAGTCTGTCGCCATGGGTGCAACGCTGATAACAGGCGGAAAGCTGACCGATTCAGAGGGGTACTTCTACCCCGCAACGGTCCTGTCAGATGTCAAGAAAGGGATGCCGGTTTATGACGAAGAGACCTTCGGTCCTGTTTCCGCGATCATTACAGTCAAGGATGAAGAAGAAGCCATCCGGATTGCCAATGATACTGATTTCGGTTTGGGAGCTGCAGTCTGGACTCAAGATAAGGAACGTGGCGAACGCGTCGCCCGACAAGTCGATTGTGGGATGGTTTTTGTGAACACCCTGGTGTCCTCAAACCCCAAATTGCCCTTCGGTGGTAGCAAGCGTTCAGGCTATGGGCGAGAGTGTTCAGAATACGGCCTCAAAGAGTTCACCAACATCAAAACCATTTGCGTGCAGTAGCAAGGCTACGGGCTGGTGACGGGCAACGCCATCAGCCGCATGACCACAGAGACCCGCCCATAAAATCATTCCGGCGGATCTCCCGGTCCACAGCTTGAATCATGTCCGGACCGGGATGACACCCAGACCATAGTATTATCCCTCATCAAGCACCCTGGTAAAATCAGACCCAATTATTATCACAAACACCCGGAGAGTAAATGGCGCGTCTTGAAGATTGTGCAGAAGGCATGAGAAAACATCTGGAAGAACTGAGCTGTCCGTCCTATGAAAACAGCCCCTTCATCAAGGGCAAACCGTTGAACCAAAGTCGCCTGGCGGTTGTGTCAACCGCAGGAATACACCACAGGGATGCCAAACCCTTTACTTTCGCTCCCGGCGACCACTACCGGGTGATCCCAGGTGATATTCAAAACAAAGACATTGTTATGTCCCACCTGTCTGCCAATTTTGACAGAACCGGATATCAACAGGACCTGAATGTGGTGTTTCCGCTGGATCGATTGAGGGAAATGCTGCAGAAAAGAGAGATTGGCAGCCTGGCCGATTTCCACTATTCGTTTATGGGGGCATCTGATCCGGCCCAGTTTGGGGACGCAACACACCAGGTGGCCGGCCTGTTGAAAAAGGACGGGGTTGATGCCGTGCTGCTGATACCGGTTTGACCCTTTTGCACACGCGCAGTTGGCGCGCTTGGACATATTTTTGAGGAAGAGGGTCTCTCAACAACTCAGATCAGCCTGATCAGACTCCACACTGAAATCATCAAGCCCCCGAGGGCCCTCTGGGTACCCTTTGAACTGGGACGTCCTCTGGGCCCACCGGACAACCCTGATTTTCAATTGCGGGTTTTGAGGGCCGCTTTAAATCTACTGGACAGCGCAGAAGAACCGATCATAGAAGATTTTCCAGAAGAGGAACCGGCATCTGAAGGCCCTGAAGTTGTCCTATCATGCCCGCTGGGGATGCCAAAGCAACCAGAAGCATCAGATAATTCAGGTATCTTAGGCCAGGCACTGGAACAGGAAATCGGCCTGTACCGCCCTTGGTATGAAATGGCTGTCACCCAAAGGGGTCGCACCACCATCGGTGCCTCCGGGATGGAACCCGAAGAGATGGGGGCATTTCTCAGCAGGTTTATTTCGGGGACAATCCCCGACAATCCCAGGGACGATCTTGAGCTGGCCTATGTCGTGAATCTTGTGATTGATGATCTCAAGGCTTACTACATGGAGGCGATGAGCGCTCAACCAGGACAGCAATCAATTGATAGTCAGACATTGAATGACTGGTTCTGGACTGAAACAACAGCTGCTCGCACCATTCTCAAATTCTGTGAAGTTGCGTCTCAAAGTAAAGATCCGATGTTGAAGATGATGGGCAAGGCCTTGACCATACCTTCAAATCAGAAGCAAAGAGTCAGCAGCTAATATAATACACTGCTGTCAGCGAAAGCATTACTTCAATTCACCTTCGTTCCGGCTTCGATGCCTTTTTCAAGGAGCCGAATTCCGGATCCGTCAGTTTCGATGATAGTGATGGAGGCGTTATCCGGCAGGAAGTTCACCACCCGGTCGTCTCCTTCAGCTTCTCCAACGATCACGTTGATGGCGATGAAATGGCTGAAAACAATTGAATCCTCCCTCATGTCAAGTATCGCATCAATCACCCCCTGACGCCAATTCAGCAGGTCCTGGTCAAGATGGGTCCATTTGTCCGCCATCACTCCTCGCAACCAGTCTGATCTTTCTGAGAGGTTCTCAGTGGGTGAGGGAATTTCTGCAACCCGCGCTTCTATTCTGGGGGGGTGGTTCCACAGTTCCACAAGCGGGATAGCGGTTTCACGGGTGCGCGTCAGCGGGCTGGAAATAAGCTCAAGGGGCCCAACAGGCGCCAGTGTTTTGGCTGCTTTCTGAGCCTGTTGCCGCCCGAGATCATCCAGACCCGGGTCAAGATCAGCATCCCAGCCAGCGGCAGCCTTGCCGTGGCGAACCAGAAATATTTTCGGCATATTGTAAGCATTTAAGTGTTAAAAAGAGGATGCAGGCATCAGGATGGAGCACTCCCTTTTACCGGCAGACGAAAAACAAAGGTCGTCCCTTCACCTGGCGTGGACGCCACGCTCATGGTACCCCCATGATTTTCGGTGATAATGAAATAGGAAACGCTCAGTCCCAGTCCGGTCCCGCTGCCGGTCGGTTTGGTGGTGAAAAAGGGTTCGAAGATCCGTTTACGGGTCTCTTCATCCATACCAGGCCCATTATCCTCAATCTCGACCCGAACCATATCTGACAACGATTCGTGTACCAGTCGCAGGATAAATTGAGGGGGAACATCGTTGGATGCCGTCCTTGAGTCTTTGGCTTTCACACGCCCATCCTGCATCGCCTCAGCGCCGTTTCGAAGAATATTCAGCAGAACCTGCTGAATTTTGCCGGGTTCACAGGGAACATCTGGCAGGCCCTCTTCATATTCTCGTATGATGTCAATCTGGCGAAAATCGAATTTCTTCTTCAGGTCATAGTCGCTGCCAGCCAATTCGGTTGTCTGATCCAATAGCTCGACCAGACCATGATAACCGGAAGAGGCGTCACTCTTACGGGCAAAACTGAGCATGTTGGTAATAATGACCGAGGCACGCTTGCCGGATTCGCGAATTTGATCCAGCATCTTCGGTATATCCCGGGCCTCCATAAAATCCTGGATGGCCTGCATGGAAATTCCCTGCGCCACGGCAGCTTCCTGGTTGGCCCTCATCTTCACATCCGTCAGACGGCTTTCCAGAACATTGGCTGATTGCATCATACCAGCCAGCGGGTTGTTGATCTCGTGTGCCATTCCCGCAGCCAGGCCGCCCACCGACAGCATCTTCTCACTCTGGATCATCATCTCCTCCATTCGCACCTTCTCAGTCACATCATCAATACGGATAACAGCACCTTCAAGGCCGTCACTGATAAGGGGATAGATGGTCACCTCTTCATAACAAGTCTCACCCCCAGCATGGTAGGCCTGTCTTGAACCCGGCACGATCCGGCGTTCCTGCATGGCCTGTTGCACACGCTCCTCGCTGGCTGCCAGCCTCGGAAATACATCAGCCAGTGCTCTCCCCAGGGCCTTTTTGGGTGAGATCCCCGTTGCCCGTTGAGCCTCAGAATTCCATTGGGTGACTCTACTCTCACTGTCAACACCTATCAGCACAGAGGGCATGGAATTAATGATATTTCCAAGGTAGTTGCGAAGATAACGCAACTCTTTCTCCGCCCTTTTAGGTGCTGTGATGTCGCGTATTATCGTGGACAGGTACTCAACATTTCCATTGGCATCCAGATGTGAAATCAATACCTGGGAAACAGGTATTTCCGTTCCATCGCTATGGAGCACAGCCGTTTCACCCTCCCAGGTACCTTCTGATATTGCCGCTGGTGTACCAATAGTCATAATTATCTGATATGCCCAATCCGGATGACCCTCTATAATTCTTTGTCCAATCGGCAGCTCATCCTCTTTCAATCCGAGCATCTTATAGCCTGCCCTGTTCATATATTGGACGCGCTGGTCAGGGGTTGTGACTGCTACCAGATCGCTGGTTGACTCGATGATATTCGTGATGCGTTTGAGGTCTGAAATCTTTTCCTTGATCGCATCGCGCATTTTGTCAAGACTGTCCGCCAGGCTTCCCAGTTCATCCTTGCGGGCCGTGTCTATTTCACTCTCGAGGTTCCCCTGCACAATCAGCTTTGTTGCATCACGCAGGTAGGTAATCGGTTGCAGGATTGCTCTGGACAGAATCAGGTTCAGAGCAACCAACATCACAATTAAGACAGTGACCAGCAGACTCCCGACAATGATAAAGGCCGTTTTCTGATCACTTTCCACACTCTCCAGTGAGTAGTTAATCTGAATATATCCCAGTTTTTCCCCCAGAAAATCAATTTTATTCTGGTACTGCAGGATGCTGCGTCCCTCCCACTGCTTTTTTTGAATCCGGGAAGTCTGGTGGAATCCTTCAATGCCCTCTTTACTTAATTTCCTGCAGCCGGGAGTAAGCCCGTCCACTCCCAGCTGTTTACCGGTCGCACTTAAAATACAGATCCCAAGGATACCTTCTACTTTCCGCATCTCTTTGATACGAAGGTCAATCGCAGTCAGGCGGGCATCAAAAATTTCATTGGCCAGCTGTTCCCTGTCCCTCTCTACCAGTGTCTGAAGCAGTATTTCGATACTGTCTATTGTCCTTTGTAAACGATGCTGTTGAAATGGCACTTGAATTGCGACAAACAGCACCATAATCAGTAGAAAGGTGATTATGATTGCGCCATTGACTTTATGTCTAAGCGTCAGGTGCATGTAGCTCTCCGAAAAAAAGCTTGAATACTCAGTCTGAAAAGAGGTTGCGTTTATCCAGTGGCCAAATTGTGGGATTTATGGCATCACTGTTTTCACAAAGGTCGAAACACCCTGGTTAAATTTAAACACGACACCAGATTTTATCGGGTCCCCATTCTCATTAAATGATATCTTACCGGTAACGCCTTGGAAATCTTTTGTCGAAGCCAATGCATCCCTGATCTTCGATCTATCCAGTGATCCTGCACGGCGGACAGCATCCGCGAAAAGAAAAACCGCATCATGTGCCAGCGCGGCCCCGTCTTTTTCTCCTTTTCCGTATCTTGCCTCATATCCTTTCACAAACTGTTGACTTCTCGGGTTTTTATTGTGTTCATTCCAGTGCCCTGAAAAAAATGTCCCACGAAGTGAAGACCCGGCATGACGGTGCATCTTATCCCCCCAGCCGTCTCCACCAAGAATCGGGTTTGAAAACCCGATATTCCTGGCTTGTTTGATGATCAGGCCAGAATCCAGAATATTGCCGGGGATAAACAGTACATCTGGATTCAACGCTGTCATTTTCCTGAGAAGGGGCCTGAAGTCTTCGGTCTCCTTCAAATAGTCTGCTGTCATCAATATGTTACCACCCTGGGCGACGAAATGCCGATGAAAATAATTGGCCAATCCCTCGCTGTACCTGCTGCTGGCATTAGCCAGAATAGCCGCAGATTTTGCCCGAAGATCATCAGTTGCAAAACCAGCCATAATCCTTCCCTGGAATGAATCAATAAAACAGATTCGGAATATATAGTCCCCTACCAGGGTGACATCTGGATTGGTCGAAAAGGTAGAAATCATGGGTATTCGAGCAGCCTGCAGCACAGGTGCCATGGCAAGAGAGTGTGAGCTCCAGTTGGCACCAAACACCATCGTTACACCTTCGGCGACAGCCATCTCAGCTGCCCTTTTTGAATGAAGCGCCGTGCTGTGATTGTCAAATTCAATTAACTGAACCTGCTTTCCTAGCACACCGCCTTTCTGATTCAATTCCGCCACGGCAAAACGAAGCCCCTTGACGGTTATGATGTTACCGATGGCAGCTGTTCCTGTTTTTGAAAGAACCAAGGCAACCTTTACTTTCTCCGCAGCCCATCCAAAGGGCGCTGACAAGAACAGACAACAGATTGCAAACATGTACAATACTTTTTTCATCCGCTTTTCCCTGATGGAATTAAGATAGGGATGGACATTATGTCGTCAGGTTATCTGACTCATGGCTCGATAGTCTTCACGTATACCGACGTCCCATTTTCGAACTTCAGGATGACGGCGGACTTAATGGGGTCACCGTTATCATCAAAACGGATATTGCCCGTCACACCCTGAAAATTGTTTGTCGCAGCGATGGCATCCCGTATACGGGAGGGCTCCAGGGATTTCGCCCGACGTACCGCATCAGCAAAAAGATAGACGCAGTCTTCACCCAGAGGACTTCCGGGGTCGTACTTTCTTGATTTTCTTCTATATTTTTCAACAAAAAGACGATTTTTAACGCCCGTACCGTCTTCATGCCAATGAGTTGAGTAATAACTTCCTTCGATGATCGATCCCACAATCTTGTACATGGAATCGTTCCAGGCATCCCCTCCAATGAACGTTGTCTTGATTCCGTTGATCCGCGCCTGTTTTAAGAAATACGCAGAAACCTTCGTGTGACCGGGGTGAAAAAGCACCTCCGGTTGAAGTGCCTTTATTTTATTAATGATGGGGGTGAAATCCGCGGTTTTTTCGAGATAGTTCTCTTCAAAAAGAACCCGGCCTCCCAACTGGCTATAACTCTGGACGAAGTATTCTGCAAGCCCCTCACTATATTTCCTGTTAGCATTGATCAAGACCCCTGCTGTTTTAGCTTTCAAATGCTGAATGGCAAATTTGGCCAGAATCCTGCCTTGGAAGGGATCCGTGTAACAAATCCGGAAAATGTAGTCGCCGACCAGGGTCAACGCAGGATTTGTTGAGACCGGAGAAATCATGGGGATTCCAGCTTTCTGAAAAACCGGTGCCATTGCCAGAGAGTGGGAACTCCAGCTGGCCCCAAACACCACAATGACAGCAGCCTCGACAGCTTTTTGGGCAGCAATTTTTGAGCCCAGGGCAGAGCTCTTATTGTCAAACTCAATCAGCTTAATATTCCTTCCCAGTACACCACCTTGTTGATTCAACTCTTCTATGGCGAATCGAATGCCATTTAATGCCATGGCATTGCTTAAAGCTGCTTTGCCTGTTTTTGAGAAAATAGCAGCGACCCTGATCGCTTCATCAGCCTCCCCATTCGAATAGCTGAATGTTAAAAGCAGAATCATAACCGCCATGACAGGTGATTTTTTCATGTCTCGATCCGTTGATTCAGGCAGTGTTCATTTCTGAAAGTTGAGTTCATATGACCCTACCATAACAGAATCGCCTTATTATGCAAGAGTTCTTGCCTGAAAGCCATATAGCTTACAGCAGAATATCACTCCTCAATTATCGCGATTCTCAGAAACCCAGGTGGCTATTAGACATTTAATCACATTGTTATTATTACGGTATGTATTTCTCACTATCACTTCGGGATTCTGGAATTCGAAATCCCTTTTGAATTGAATGCGGGCGAAATCATTCAAATTTTGGAAAATCTCAGCAGCGAGAACTCAACATTCAGAATTGTAACACTGGCCTGCTGGCCTTTATCCGTCCGACCATGTAAGCTGTTTATTTGGTGTTAATACAACGTATTTGAAAGCACTGCTTGAAATCGCCATGCTGCTGAAAGAGATTAGTTACTATCAAACTGGTGGAACCTGCGACTTGCTTGCCTCACCCGGCAGTGTGCAGGAACTTGCAGACGTCATGTCCGACATTCATGCGGATCAGACGCCCTATTTTCTGCTGGGAGCCGGAAGCAACTCCCTTATAATGGATGATCACTGGCCGGGCACCGTGGTAACATTTGAACGGCTGAAAGGCCTGGCAACCAACGGACATCAGATAACCGCAGAAGCCGGTGTCGGCAACACACAGCTGACCGAACACTGTCTTGAATCAGGACTGTCCGGTGCCGAGTGGATGTATTACCTGCCAGGTCAATTGGGTGCCACCGTTCGCATGAACGCCCGCTGTTATGGCGGGGAAATCTCCAGAACAGTGAAAACGGTCACAACCGTCACTCAGGATGGACAGATCAAACACTACGCTAATCAAGGCATTTTCCTGGGGTACAAGGATACCATCTTCATGACGAATCGGGAGGTTGTTGCATCCGTTGACCTAGCGTTGAAGCCCGGTGAGCCCGAAGAGATGCAGAAACGCATGGACGCCTGCCGGAAAGACCGGGAGCAGAAGCATCAGTTTGCTCACCCATCCTGTGGCTGCGTCTTCAAAAATGACTATACCGCCGGCGTTCCCAGCGGCCTGCTTCTGGACAATGCAGATGTCAGGGAATTCAATACCGACCAGGTGGAAATCAGCCCCTGGCATGCCAATTTTGTGTTCAACCGGGGTGCTTCCTCCCGACAGATACTTGAGACTGCTTTAAACATGAGAGAAGCGGTATACCGGAAATTCGGTGTGTGGCTGACCTTTGAAATGGAGATTCTCGGATCAGTTCCGGATGACCTCAAGAATCGGGTTCTGGAATCAAGAGAACCCCAACTGAACGAATCTGAAATCGACCCCCTGCGAACACTGTTTTTATCAAATCAATAAAGACTGCCAGCAAAAGACCCCCTCTTGACACAGAGCAGTGATTCTCTGTAACTGTTCAGGGATCGTACAAGAATTACTTGGCAAAGTGAATGAACCACACCTGGACTTATCCAACGAACTGTCGTCGCTTTCTGCAAAAAACGTTATCGAAATGAGCGGTACTTAAAAGAGGATAAATCATGCGCTATATAAATATTACCGAACCAGGCGCTCCAGACGTCTTGAAGCTGGAGGAAAAGGAAAAACCCGAACCGCAGAACGGTGAGGTTCTGATTAAAGTGGCGGCTGCCGGTATTAATCGGCCTGATGTCATTCAGAGACAGGGCTTCTATCCGCCTCCAAAGGGGGCATCCCCCATCCTGGGGCTGGAGGTCTCGGGTGAAATCGTATCCCTTGGCGATTGGGTGGACAAAAGTCACATCGGAGAGCAGGTCTGTGCCCTGACCAACGGCGGTGGATACGCCGAGTATGTGACAGTGCCAGTGGATCAGTGTCTGCCGAAACCCTCAGTATTGAGCTTGATAGAAGCAGCTGCGCTTCCGGAAACCTGCTTTACCGTCTGGACCAACGTGTTTGATCGCGCAAGGTTGAAGTCAGGCGAAACCTTTCTGGTACATGGTGGATCCAGCGGGATCGGCACAACAGCTATTCAAATGGCCCGGGTTTTCGGCGCCAGGGTCTTTGCAACAGCCGGCTCTGATGAGAAATGTCAGACATGCGAATGGCTAGGGGCTGAGAAGGCTGTGAATTATCGCGAACAGGACTACCTCGAAATCCTGTCAGCCGCAACTGAGAAAAAAGGCGTCAATGTCATCCTTGATATGGTCGGAGGGGACTATATCTCCCGCAACATCAAACTTGCTGCCATGGATGGACGAATTGTCAACATCGCCTATCTGCAGGGATCAAAAGCCGAGGTGGATTTCATGCAGGTGCTACTGAAGCGATTGACATTGACTGCGTCAACCCTGCGCCCGCAACCAACTACTGCCAAAGGAGCCATCGCCCGATCACTTCGGGATAAATTGTGGCCACACATCGAAGCAGGTGAATTCAAGCCTGTCATTCACAAAACATTTCCCCTGGCAGAAGCGGCGGCGGCTCACACCCTGATGGAAAGCAGCGCGCATACCGGTAAGATCGTGCTGACGATTGACGGGTAAGGTTTATAAAGAGCTGTGGGAAAAAAGATACCACCCCTGCCAGGGGTGGTATAAGAGGTCCGGATTGCTGCAGAATGTGTTTTACTATTCGTCAGATGGAAATGTCGCTTTGTAGTCCACCACCAGCCTTGCCATCAGTTCCATGCCCACAGCAATGCATTTTTCATCCGGTGCAAAGTGGGGATCATGATTGGCAATCGGTAGCTCCCCACTCTCGGCATCATGTATTCCCAGCATGAAGAAAGTACCGGGAACCTTCTGTAGGAAATAAGCCATATCCTCTCCCCCCAGCGTCGGCGTACCAGGCAGTACATTTGATTCCCCCAGAACATCGGCCGCCACTTTCTGCACATAAGCTGTATTCAGGGGATCGTTAACAGCGGTTGGATATCCGTGAATGTACTTAAGCTTATAGCTTGCTCCCATTCCCTCTGTGATTCCCTTGACGATTTTTTCCATCTCCGCCATCAAGCTGGCACAGAGCGCCTCATCCAGTGACCCGATGTTACCACGCAGCACCACCATATCTCCGATGATATTGTCCCTTGTTCCTCCCTGTATCATGCCGAAGGTCAAAACCGCTGTTTCCATGGGATCAACCCGTCGCGAGATCATGGTATTGCAGGCAACCACCACGTGAGAAGCAACAACAATGGGATCTACGGTCAGGTGGGGCAGGGAAAAATGGCCCCCCTTTCCAAAAATACGTAAACTGAACGTACTGACGGACCCCACAATGGGACCTGAAACCGTTGCAATCTGACCCGTGGGAGCAGGAAAGGTGTGCAGGGCGAAAATACTGTCTGGCACCGGATCATCAATGGCTCCCTCTTCAATCATCCCCAGGGCCCCGCCCGGAAAGAACTCCTCAGACGGCTGAAACAGAAAAATCACCGTTCCCTCCAAATCTTCACGAATAGACGCCAGAACAGCAGCCGCACCCATCAAAACGGCTGTGTGAATGTCATGACCACAGGAGTGCATACGCCCCTCGATCCGGGATGCATAAGGCAACCCCGATTTCTCCTCCATCGGCAAGGCATCCATATCTGCCCGCAACGCAATCACAGGTCCGGGCTTGCCACCTTTCAGCCTCCCAATCACACCGTAATTTTCCTGACACCGCTGCACCTCGATCCCCTGTTTGACCAGATAATCGGCCACAATCCCCGATGTCCTCTCCTCCTCTCCCGACAGGTCGGGGTACATGTGGAAATCCCGTCGAAACTCAATGATCTCCTTTTCATTCGACTCCACTAGGCTCTCGATCTTCTTTTCCCATTGTGATTTTGTCAACTGACTCCTTCAGATTAATTATTCAGCTCCTTGCTTCAAAAATGGAATAGGTCCCCAACGCTTTAGCAATCAACTGTTCCTCACAGGTCACTTCGGACTCCATCACAGCGATCCGCTTTCCCAAATTGATGATCCGGGTCTGACAAACCAGCCTTCCGGATGAAACAGCCTTAAAATAGTGAATCTTTATTTCAACTGTCGCACAGAGCTGGTGCGGGTCCAGGAAAGTGTAAAGCGCTCCCCCCATTCCCGTATCCACCATGGAATAGAGCACACCTCCATGAACAACTCCGTGGGGATTCATATGCTGTTCAACAAGATCAATACGGCAACTGCTGCTGCCATCGCTCAGGTCATCAAAGCAAAGCCCGATCATATCCCCGAAGGGATGTCCGCCGGACCCTTTCGTCGGCATCTCTTTAGTCATTTTATGCAATCTTCTGCTTGGGTTTTGGGTACAACAGGGAAAGACAATGCTCGATACGGCAGGAAGAATCCAAAGATAAACACAAAGACGGCCGTCGAGCGGCCGCCATCAGTAAAAAACGAATGAGTTGGCATTCAACCTCACCGCCAACTCACTCAAGCAGAGCTACCCTCCTGCTTCCGACTCGATCAGATCCGAATCCACCAGTCTGCTGGCCAGGAACACATTGAGGCACTTGAATGCAAGCAGGACCAACAGAACCGTCGTCATCGATCCGGTGACAGGATCTTTGAACATATCCATCCCGAAAATAAAGATGATTCCGGACAACTGGCCCGACATCACAATCAAACCGTTGGAGGTCCCTTCTGGTGCAGGTCTTGTGACTTCAGCAGAAAACTGATAGACAATCGGACCAACGCTCATGGAGAAAAAACCAAGAACAGCGCCTGCCAGAAGCAGCAACACAAAGTCGGTAATGTAAATCACCCCAATCAGTCCGGGGATACCCAGTAATATAGCCCACATCAGAATTCTAGCCCTGATACGTAATTTATCAGACAGTATCGGCCAGACAATGGCGCCGAAAATTCCAGCAACCAGAATAATGGCCCCCAGCGTACCCGCCTGGGTAATGTCAAATCCCCGGCCTCGAACAATCGGCTCAATCCAGGTCGTAATTCCATTAAACATGCCAAATCCAATAAACATGACCACCATAACCAGGTTAAACTGCTTAACCTTCCAGACACCCTTGAACCCATCCATAACCAGTGCCCGTTCCTCGTTACCAGGAGGACACGGAGGTGTAGGTGGCGCTTCTCTGGCAAAAACGATGAATATCAGAGCACACACAACAGAGGCCCACCCATAGATGATCAGCATGGTTTTCATGCCATAAGCCAGAAACAGCGGAGGTGTCAGAGCCATTCCAATAATAATTCCAATGAAGGTGGCAAGAACAGTTAATCCACCAGCTGTGGCTCGTTGCGTAATCTCAAACCATTTGGCGGGAATCGTTGTTGTGGCGTTCATCACAAATGGCTGACCCACTGCAATTCCAATGGTGGCAAGCATTACCATGCCATAGTCATCACCAAAATAACCCCGCATCAACCCGAAGACGGCAGTCAGGATAGCACCGATGGACACACCAACCCGTGCGCCATAGGTATCAATGATCCATGACGCTGGAATAGAGACAACCAGGTACACAATCATCCAGATCATGGACAACATGCCAATATCCAGATCCGTTACACCATAAAATTCTGCAGCAGCTCCAGTGATAGGAGCAAAAGTGATCCAGAGCGTTTGAACAATCAGATTTATCACCATAAAAACGCCGAGAACCACAAACCGGTATCCATATACCTGGAAATCCTTTTGAGCCATATATCCTCTCCACTAATCGGGTTAATTTAACATCTAAAATAAAACTGGAGACCCTGCAAATCCCATAAAAGCGGACCTTGACCTCCCGCGATGATTCTACGACACGAGGAGAATCTGTCAAGTGGAAAAACCAACGACGCCTTGTTTTCGTGGATTCAAAAAACATCTCTTTCTCACACAAAATACCGATATTAAAGTATATTTTAGTCGCTAGTTCGAAAAATACCGTTGGCAAAGAGTTGGGAGTAGCGGGCCCTAATTCCCTGAGAATTGACCCTGCCAGCACATCAAATTCAAATGTCTCTGTCAGGTCCCAATCCTCCTAAATTCCGTATTTTCTTGCTTGTAATAAACTGCTTGATTGTGGAAGAGTGAACACTGAGACAATACGAAGCAATTGAAACGTTTCTTCGTCTAAATCTGGCTCCGGAAGCCATATCACAGGATCTGCTTAACCTATCAGGTCAGCGTTCAGGTATCATTTTAAATTAAGGAAAGGATATGTTTCACGCGGAAGACGGTTTCATGACATCGTTTCTGCTGGTTATATTCATTCTTTCCACCTTCAGTATCATTATTGCGACCCGACTTAGGGATCGAGACGAAGTCAGTGATTTGATATTTGTTTTACATTATTATTGAATGAATCGTATTATTTGGAGCAACTTATGAAAACGTTACGCGTCAATATGAACCGGCTGGAAATCACATCGGAAGAGGTTCCCGCCGGAATGGAACTTGTCGGCGGTAGAAGATTGACCGCAAAAATTCTGAGCAAAGAGGTTCCCCCAGCAACCGATCCGCTATCAAAAGAGGCAAAGCTCATCATTGCTACTGGCCCTTTGGCCGGGACAAACGCCTCCTCTCTGGGTAGACTCTCTATTGGCGCTAAAAGTCCTCTGACACTCGGCATAAAGGAAGCCAATGTGGGCGGACCCGCCGGCCAAAAACTAGATCGACTCGGTATTCGCGCCATTATTATCGAGGACGAACCCGCAAACGGTGATACATACCTGCTTCATCTCACTAAAGATACATTTTCCCTGGTAAGTGCCGAGGCATATAAGGGGTTGAAAACATATGATACAGCTGCCCTGCTCCGTGAGAAATTCGATCCTAAGGCCACCATTGTCAGCATCGGCCTGGGTGGTGAACGGCGATCAAAAATATCTGCCATCGCATTCACCGATAAAGATGGACACTCTTCCCGTCATGCGGCCCGTGGAGGTTTGGGTTCAGTGATGGGGGCCAAGGGCCTGAAGGCAATTATCATCGATGATCGCGGCACATCCCCGATTGCACTCAAAGATAAGGAGATCTTCCGCAAGACACAAAAGCAGTTTGCCTCATTAGCTAAAACCGACCAGCAACTGATCGGAATGAGCTCCATGGGAACACCCGGCGTGATCGGGGCCCTGCGCGAAATCGGATCCATGCCGGTTTTCAACTACGGCAGTGAGCACCTGGATGGCGTTGATGGCATTACCGGAGAGGCACTGATGGAAATCGGGAAAAAAAGAGGCGGATCAATGGACCCCTGTATGCCAGGCTGTGTCATTGGCTGCTCAATGGTCTGGAAAGATGCCAGTGGAAAGCATATCACCTCCAGTTATGAGTACGAAACCATCGCGCTGATGGGAACCAACCTGGGGATCGTGGACCCCGACGTCATCGCCCGCTTTGACCGCATTGTTGACGAGATTGGACTCGATACCATCGACCTTGGAAGCGCCATGGGTGTCGCCGCCAGCGCCGGCAAAATGAAAATGGGCGATATCGATGGGGCATTTAAGCTCCTGGATGAAATTGAGCAGGGAACCGAATTCGGCCTCGTGCTCTCAGATGGCGTCGCAGCAACCTGCAAATATCTGGGTGTTGACAGGGTTCCGGCTTTCAAAGGCCAGGCAATGCCGGCACATGATGCCCGCGCGACAAAAGCAACCGGGGTCACCTATTTCACCAGTCCGATGGGTGCAGACCACACCGCCGGGATATCTTATGAAGACCCCCAGTCCACCGAAGGCCAGGTGGACCGGTCCCTTAAAGTCCAAATATTCATTGCCCTGGCTGATGCGATAGGGCTGTGCATGCTGGCAGCTCCCTCCGATCCGGTACGCATTTTGATCTATCTGAGAGGCCTGCTGAAGGGCCGCTATGGGATGGACGTCAGCGCCAATGAACTGTTTGAAATGGGCAAGGAGACCCTGCAGCTTGAACTAAAATACAACGAGGGCACCGAGGTTGCGACAGCCCATCCCAAACCCGACTTTCTCCGTACCGAGGAATTGGCGCCCATGTCAGCACTCTTCGACATTGATGAGGATGAGGTCAATTCCATCTGGGACCGACTGGAGCCCGCCAGATTGATGGACACCATGGTGAAGTATCCATACGTCAAGCGCTACGGGAACATAAAAGCGCTGCCAGAGTCAGGCATGGATCAGGAGACTATATTCAGCCAGCTGGAAGAGATTGCAGAAGAGGAAGACGCCCAGTGGAAAAATGGAAAATGCTCGGGGACCATGTACGGTGGTGACCCAAAGATCTTCGAAATGATTGGTCGGACATTTAAGCTCTATTCCCACGTAAACGTTCTGCAACGAGACCTCTGCCCCAGTCAGACCAAGTTCGAATCCGAGATCATTGCCATGGCAGTTGATTTTCTTAACGGTCAGGCGGTCAAGGAGCATCACCCCAATGAGAAAGCCTGTGGTGTGATCGGAACAGGCGGTACCGACAGCATTGTCAGCGCCGTACTCGCCCATCGTAACAAGTACAGGAAGGAGCGCGGCATTACAGAACCAGAAATGATCATGGCCCACACTGCCCACACCGCTTTTCGAAAAGGGGCTTCCTATTTTGGCGTGAAGCTGATCGAAGCACCAGTGGACCCGGTAACGACGAAACTGGATATGGACTTCGTCAAAGAGCATATCAATTCCAACACCGTTCTGCTGGTGGGAACTGCCGGGAACTATCCCTATGGTACCATCGACCCCATCGATGAACTTTCCGAACTGGCCCTGAAACACGATATCGGCCTGCATGTGGACGGCTGTCTGGGCGGATTTATCCTGCCATATGGAGAACAGCTGGGTTACGATATTCCGCCCTTCGACTTCCGGCTGCCAGGTGTGACATCCATTTCGGCTGATACACACAAGTACGCATACGGTCCCAAGGGAACATCGGTGGTTTGCTACCGTGATAAATCCTTCCGTAAATACCAGTATACCACCAATCCGGAATGGGTCGGCGGCACCTATGTCTCCCCTGGAATCGGCGGCAGCCGCTCCGGCGGGATCATTGCAGCCACATGGGCGGTGATGGTGACCCTTGGCAAAAAGGGTTATATGGAACGCGCGAAAAAGATATTTGAAACTGCCTTTATCATGCAGGAATCGGTGAAAAAGCATCCGGAACTGCGCATGATGGGAAGCCCGACCTTCTGCTTCTCCTTCACCTCGGATGAATTTGATATTTATCACCTCAACGACTTCATGAAGGACAGGGGCTGGCGATTCAACGGCCAGCAGTATCCCAGCGCCATCCACATGTGCGTCACGGGACCACAGACTCAGCCGGGGCTGGCAGAAGAATTCGATAAGGATCTGGCAGAAGCGATAATTTACGCAAAAAATCCGGCGCAAAGCATCGCGAAAAGCGGTGCCTTGTATGGTGGAGCCGGCTCAAAGTCTGTAACGGAATACAATGACATGGACATGATCCATGATATCATGGTCGAGTACCAGGACGACTGCCTTGAACAACCCGATGAATAGCCCAACACATGATTGAACAAACAGAACAGAAATACGTCATCGCCCTGGATTTGGGCACCAGCGGCCTCAAGACCGCCCTTGTTTCTGACCAGGGCGATGTGGTCGCGAAAACCTACATGCCCTATGGCGTCATTTTTCTGCCCGATGGAGGGGCAGAACAGGATGCGGAATTGTGGTGGGATCTATCACTACAATCATCCAAAAAGGTGATGGCTGATTCTGGTGTCAATCCCAATCAAATCGTCGGTATCTGCTGCGACTCACAGTGTTTCCTGACCGTCCCGGTCAATGAACATGCTGAACCCCTGATGAACGCCATCTCCTGGATGGACACCCGCGGGGGAAAGTACAACCGGCAAATGATGAAGGGGTTTCCCACTGTCCAGGGGATGAGTATCCGGAAACTGCTCAAATTCGTCCGATTGACCGGTGTGGCCCCCACTAATAGCGGGGCAGACAGTCTGGCCCATATCCTGGCTATAAAGAACGAACTGCCGGAGATTTATAAGAAGACCCATAAATTTCTGGAGCCGGTTGACTACCTGACCTCCCGTCTCACAGGCAAAATCAGTGCTTCACAACATACCTCTACCTTTCTGATGCTGACCTCCAATCGCAAGTGGGGTGAACGGGAATACTGCGAACCCCTGTTGAAGATGTCAGGCATCGATCGCGAAAAACTGCCGGAGCTGCTGCCCAGTGACGGTATTGTCGGGAAAGTCGCCCCATCAGTAGCTGCAGAGCTAGGACTGTCTCCCGACACCCAGGTTGTCTGCGGAATGTACGACAACCAGGCTGCCATCCCGGGGGCCGGTATTGTCGACCTCAGAGAAGGGCTGCTACTGGTGAGTACCACTCTCAGTATCAACGGGTATATCGAATCCAAAAAAACCGATCTTATCAACCTCATCGCCTCTGTCCCTAGCTCGATGCCGGATAAATATATATGGCTTTGTGAACAGGGACTAGGGGGTAAATGCTTTGACTACTACCTGAACAATATCGTCTGCCACGATGATGACTTCAAGTTGGGAGAAATGCCGGAAGATGCCTATGAGCGTTTGAGTGGCATGGCCAGCGAGGCGCCTCCCGGCAGTGGGAGTGTTCTGTTTCTGCCCTGGCTGAATGGTTCGTTTGCACCGTCCGAAAACATAAATGCCCGGGGTGGCTTTTTCAACCTCTCACTGGACTCCAACCGCTACAATCTGACCCGGGCGGTCATGGAAGGGGTTGCCTTTAACAGTAGAGCGTCATTGGGAACCCTGGAAAAATTTATCGGCGCGAAGTTTGACAGTCTCCGTTTTGCTGGCGGCGGCGCATTATCAGATGTCTGGGCCCAGTCATATGCTGATATCCTGCAGATCCCCATTCATCAGATGGAAGATCCGGTTCAGGTCACCTGCCGCGGTGCTGGTTTGATTGGCCTGTCACGATTGGGGCACCTTCCTCTGGACGAAATTCCAAAGCGTGTCAAGATCAGGAAAACCTTTGAGCCCATCGAAGCCAATTTCCCCATTTATAACAAGCTGTTTAAACAGTTTCAGGCGATCTTCAAGAACAACCAGAAAACATTTAATGCCCTGAACGGCTGAGGGTCGGCTTATAAATTAGTTCACATTCTGTTTGTAAAACGTCCGGTATTTAGGACTTTTGCAAACAGATTATGTGAAATTATTTATAAACGATCCATGCCAAGTTATTTTTGTACGATCCCTAAGAAAAAAACTCTTCAAACCATTGAGCTAAACCAGAAATTAAAACCAAAGCAGCCTGAATTTCCGGTTTGGCTCTGTTAAACTAAAGAGTCTGGTGGCGAGACTCACAGTGAAATTCTGCTTCTCTGTCAAGCTCCGGCCAACCTGTCTATCATAAAGTCGCTTTAATCGTTTGAATCATCAGTTAACCAATATCATGAGACCATCATATGTCTGGCAATAAAATCAAGGCGGTCACCTTCGATCTCTGGGATACCGTATTTATCGATGAAACCGATGAACCCAAACGCGCCGCGAAGGGCCTGGCACCTAAATCCGTCGAAAGGCGTAATCTGGTCGAGTCCTACCTGAATAAGCATCAACCGATTTCCCGTGAAGAAGTTGAACTGGCCTACAGCGTCACCGACGCGGCTTTTCGTCATGTCTGGTATACCCAGAATGTCACATGGGAAGTCCCCGAGAGGCTATCCGTGCTCCTCAAGGGGCTGAACAGGGAGCTGCCTGAAAATGAATTCGCAGAACTGGTGAGACTGCACGAAGAGATGGAACTGGATATCTATCCCGACATCGCCGTTAACATTGAGACTGCCCTGGCGGGCCTGCACGGCAAATATAAGCTGGGTGTCATCTCCGATACCATCTTTTCCCCCGGACGTGTTTTACGTGGCATTCTGGAAGCCCATGATTTGAAAAAGTACTTTGATTTCTTTGTTTTTTCCGATGAAGCAGGATGCGCCAAGCCCAATCCAATCGTCTTCGAAAAGGTGGCAAAGGGACTGGGCGTTGAACTCAATGAAATCGTCCATATCGGTGACCGCCGGGAAAAAGACATCGACGGGCCTCATGCCGTTGGTGCAAAGGGAATCTATACCACCGTCGTCATGGACCGGGATTCTAAAAACTGTAACGCAGACGCAATCTGCACCGACTACCTGGAACTGGTAAACATCGTTGATAAACTGAACAGCTGAGACGCAGGAGAAACGAATCATGTCAACACTCAATCGATATCTGATCATCGACGGCTACTCCAAAGCAAGCCGTGATGCCTTGGAAGCAGCCGGTATGCAAACCGCCTGGAACCTTTATGTAAACCTTCTGAAACAGCATGCCCCCGATGCCGAATACGATATCCTGCTACCCAGCGATCCCGGCGTTACCATGCCCACCAGCGAAGAGCTGACCGCATATGCCGGCATCCTCTGGACGGGTTGCAATCTCTGTATTATGGATACTGACAACCTCAGCGTGGCCGCCCAGATCGGACTGGCCGAAAGGGCTTACGAAGTGGGTATTCCCAGCTTCGGAAGTTGCTGGGGATTGCAGATATCAGCTGTTGCAGCCGGTGGGAAGGTCATCGAAAACCCGAAGGGTCGGGAGATGGGAATTGCCCGAAAGATCGTCCTGACACAGGAGGGGATGGACCACCCCATGTACGACGGCAAGGCGCCTGTTTTTGACGCATTCATCAGCCATGACGATATGGTCAGTGAACTGCCTCCAGGCGGAACCGTCCTGGCAGGTAACGACTTCACCCATATCCAGTCCCTTTCAGTTACCCACAAAAAAGGAACCTTCTGGTCTGTTCAATATCACCCGGAGTATAACCTGAACGAAATGGCCAGCCTGATCGTGGCCAGGGAAGAGAAGTTAACGAAGCTGGGATTCTTCGAAGGACATGATGACCTGCAGTCCCTGGTGGACCGCATGAGACTGCTGCATGCCGAACAGGACCGCAAAGACCTGCGCTGGCAACTGGCCATCGACGACGATATTCTCGACGATACCGTCCGCCAGTGCGAATTCGGCAACTGGATCGAAAAACTGGTCAAACCCTCCCTGGAATCACGGTAATCCTACTTACAGCAGGCTGAGTCAGACACTGAGCTGGTCTCAGCCTGCATCATAAAGGGGGCATTGATTGACTTTCAAGCCTCTGAGGCGATTGAGGGCAAAAGCCAGTTCGAAACATCTGATCTGTGCAAGATTTCCGGAGATCCGGTTATCCAGAATATCCAGCCCCTTCTCTTCGATGTCTGTTATAACCCGTTCGACAATATGCCTTAATGTCGTTTTCCCGTCCATATACGGCCTTGCGTAATCCAATGCCCGGGCAATGGTTTTTGTCTGGGTAACTTCGATCAGCTGTTCAACATCGGTCAGATCCACCGTCTGCCTGCCAAATACGAAGCGGTCCACCTCTTTGGCGTAAATGCTCTTTTTTCCGTGATAATTGGTAGGGCTCACACTTTCACCCAACGGCATCCGCTGCCGGGGATCAATCGGGTAGTCACAGTCCTCCACCACTCTTTTTGCCGGATCGGAACGGGCGATGGCGGTTGCCTTTTTAGTCACATCTCGTGGCAGATACCGAAGCATCTGCACCACACAATCAGACACATCAAAATAGTCGCCAGCCCCTCCCAGCACCAGAATGGTGGATATGTTTCGCTCCTGGTAGAGCTGCCGGACCCGATCGATGAAGGCCGTAATGGGTTCGTCTTCCTTGCTCACCAGTTTCTGCATCTTTCTGTCACGAATCATGAAGTTGGTGGCGCAGGTGTCTTCGTCCATCAGCAGCAACGTCGCACCGATTTCAATAGCCTCGATAATCCCCGCCGCCTGTGACGTACTGCCGCTGGCGTTTTCCGTACTGAATGCCGCCGTATCCTTGCCAAAAGGCAGGTTGCGGATAAATGCCGAAATATCAGTCTTGACGATGGACCGACCGCTGAAAGCCCGGATTTTAATTGACCCAATGACAGAAACACATTGCTCCCTGCCGTCTCCGGGAATATGGTTGTATACCCCGGATTCAATCACCTCCAGCAGGGTTGATTTTCCGTGGTAGCCGCCACCAACAATCAAAGAAACACCAGCCTTTATCCCCATTCCAACTATCCTGCCAGCATTGGGCAGGGTAAACGACACCTGCAACCTTTCGGGTGACTGGAACGGAATTGCGCCCTCTGATACCAGAGGCTTATCGCTGGTGCCGCTACACCGGGGCAAAATGGCACTGTCCGCGATAAAAGCCACCAGGCCTGACGGCTCCAGCTGTGTCCTCAAAACCGTTGCATCCACAGCGGTTTTAATATGTCTGTCCAGATCCCCTTCATTCACATTTTCCCGGTACAGGGAGTGACGAACGATAGCTGGCAGTTCCTCAAAAAGCATGGTGGCGGCCACTGAAGCATTTATTTTCCGCCCCGACGCCGGCAGCCCCAGGAAGCACCGGACCTCAATCGTTGAATCATCCAGCACAACACAACTTCTCTCAAGGATCACCTGACCCGGCTGGCTGATGGTGATCATGCCACTGTTACCCGTTCCACGTTGCCCCTTTGACAAATCACGGCAGGCCCGATCGAAGTTTCGGGTCAGGAAGTCCCGGAACGCAACCGCCTCTGTTTTTGATCCCAACGGGTAATTCACTATTGCCGGATTGAGGTGTTCGACCTGGATCCTGTAAATACCCGTATGGGGTGGTGCGTAGGGATCCTTTGGTATCTGTTCAATAATCAGTCTAAAGTCAGGATAGTCGTATTCACCTTTCAACCCCTGGTAAGCCCCATAATCCCTGCCGTCCATCTGCAGAAGCTTCTCCATGAGACCTTCATCTGTCGCCATCATTCCCCCATTGATTGTATTTTTGAAATCACTATCTCAATCGGTCTCGATCTATTTTCAGCACAAATGCCGGTTCTTGACAAGTTTTGCCTGCTTTCCACCTTTACCGTTTCCCATGGATTGAATAGAAGAGAAAATTTTTCTTGACAGACTATATACCGAACGGTATTTTTTTCACATGAAAACGAACACACCCATCACCAAATCGGAAAAGACACGGCAATTCATCATTGAGAAGGCAGCACCTGTTTTCAATCAAAAAGGGATTGCCGGGACCTCCATCTCAGACCTTACCCGGGTAACAGGGCTGACCAAGGGCGCCATCTACGGCAATTTCAAAGATAAGGACGCGGTGGCCGTTGCAGCCTTTGAATACAATGCCGGTATCCTGAACGACTACCTCAACCGGTACACCGAACAACAGACATCGTATATTGGGAAACTATTGGCCATGCCCCAGGCTTATCGCAAGCTTTACAAAAACATGATTGCATTTGGGGGCTGCCCCATCGCCAATACGGCAACAGAAGCAGATGACACCCATCAGCAGTTAAAGGATCTTGTCACAAAAACAATTGCACAGATGAACAGAAGCATCGTGGAGCTGGTGGAAAAAGGAAAGCAGGCCGGGGAGATACAGTATCTGGTAGACTCACGAAAGACAGCTGATATTATTTTCTCGTTGATCGAGGGAGGAACCATCCTCTCGAAGGCAACCGGCAAAAAACAGTATCTGACACACTCACTGGATCAGGTTGAGCATCTGATCCAGTCAATCCGTCAACAACATGACCCATTTTATACCGCTTGGTATAAATAATACAGGTCACTCACAGCAACAGGAAGGAGAATCATGACAGAATGGCAAAAGAGTGCATGTGTGTTATGCGCCCAGAATTGCGGGCTGGAAGTCAAAGTCGAAGACAACCGCATGGTAAAGGTCCGGCCCGACAAGGAACACGGACGTAGCAAAGGATATGCCTGTCGCAAGGGATTGAATGTTATTTACCATCAGTACCCCAAGGGGAGGTTGACGGAGCCGTTGAAACGCGTCGGCGACAAATTCGAACCCATTTCCTGGGATCAGGCCATCGATGAAATTTCAGACAAGATGAAATCACTGCTGGACAAACACGGCCCTCGCAGCCTGGCCTATATGGGAACCGGTGCCCAGGGCGGTCATTTTGAAATCTCTTTCGGGCTGACCCTGCTACGGGCGTTAGGATCACAGTATTACTATTCATCAGCCGGCCAGGAGTTCAGCGGCATATTCTGGGTCCAGGGGCGCACGATGGGCAAGCAGTATATAACCCAGATCCCGGACGAGCACAACACTGAGATGCTGGTTGGGTGGGGCTGGAACGGCATGGAGAGCCATCAGACCCCTCGGGCGCCAAAGGTTTTGAAAGCGCTCAGCAAGGATCCAGACAAGTTACTGGTCGTAATTGATCCCCGAAAAAGTGAAACAGCGGCCATTGCTGACCGCCACCTGGCTGTTCGACCCGGCAGTGATGCACTTCTGCTGAAGGCGATGATCGCTATTATCATCAAAGAGGGCTGGGAAAAGGGTGACTATATTAAAGAACATGTGGATAACTGGGAGCAGATCAAGCCGTGGTTTGAAAACTTTGATGCGAAAGCTGCCGTAGAGGTCTGTGAGCTGACTTACGAAGAAGTTTATGAGCTCTGCCAGCTGATGACAACCAAAATATGGAGCATGCACCCGGATCTGGGCATATACATGGGCCGCAACAGTGCCCTGAACTCCTACCTGATGAATGTCCTGGGAGCCATTTGCGGTATTTTCTGCGAAACGGGTGGTAACGTGGTCCCCGCCATGATCATGCCGATGGGGTTTCATGCGGATGAGCGAAACCCGAAAACCTGGCGTGGCGTCGCCACAAATATCCCACCGGCCGCCGCCGGGTCCTTTCCACCGGCCATCATGCCGGAGGAAATCCTGAACGACCATCCGGACCGGTTGCGGGCTGTGCTGGTCAGCTCATGCAACCCGCTGCGTTCCTATCCCGACACCACTGCTTACGAAAAAGCCTTTGCGGAACTGGATCTGCTGGTAGTCACCGACATCGTCATGAATGAAACCGCCAAACTGGCCCATTACGTTCTGCCGAGTACCACTTATTATGAGGCCTGGGACGGTTCCTTTTTTCCCGGCACCTACCCGGGGGTCTACTTTCAAATGCGCAAGCCTGTCATAAAGCCCACCGAACACTGCCGTGAGACCGGTTATGTCTATACCCGCCTGGCTGAAAAAATGGGAATTGTACCGGATATTCCGGAAGAGCTGATTGAGGCCGCCAGTGGAGACCGGCTAACCTTCGGCATGAAGTTGATGGAGTGGGCGGCTAAAGAGCCAAAAGCCCTGAGCGCTATGCCCTTCGTGCTGGCCAAAACCCTGGGCGAAGAGTGGGGCAGTGCTCACCTGGCCATGCTCTGGGGCATTCTGAACACTGCTCCCAAGGCTTTTCGCAAAAATGCTGCCCGAGCCGGATTTGAAACCGGTCCGGATATGGGTGATCGCATCTTCCAGGCCGTGCTGGATAATCCGCAAGGTATCTGGATCGGAGAGGCGGACGTCAATGATAAATGGGCCGGAATTAAGACAGAATCCGGAAAGATAGATGTCTATATTCCCGAACTGGAAGGACAGGCAAAGGCCCTGGATGCGGACAGTGAAAGGGAAGACCTGACGCTGTCGCCAGAATTCCCAATGGTCCTGAACGCAGGGCGTCACACGAAGTACAACGCCAACACCCTGATGCGGAATCCCGAGTGGAATGCCGGAAAGAGAGCCTGTACCATAGCAGTCAGCCAGGATGATGCCGAATCACTGGGTGTCGCTGACGGGGAGCAGGTAAGGGTCACCACCGAAGCCGGTAGCGAGGTGGGTGAACTGCAGGTATCAGATCAGGTCCGGAAAGGCACCGTGCTGATTCCCCATGGCTTCGGACTGGATTACGACGGTGAGGTGTACGGCATTAACATAAACCGGCTCACCAAAAACACCCATCGGGACTTCCTCGGAACGCCCATGCACCGATATGTGCCCTGCCGCCTGGAAGCGGCTGGTTAGCAAGCTGATCAGTTACAAAACACTTTACTGTTCAGTTCCCCTCCGCCGAAGGGATCATGATGCAGTGAAGAGCTACAAACTGTTACCCCTCCGATGTCATTCCAGCGAAAGCTGGAATCCAGGTTAGCGAAACAGCTTAGTTCCTGGATTCCGGATCAAGCCCGGAATGACGGAGGTTAGAAATAGTCGCTACCTTTGTTTTGCATATATAAAAAGGATCAAATGGCACCAAAAAGGGATGAATTATGGCAACAGGCAGCTCAAACCATTGTCAATGCTGGCATGGTACCGGTGGTGGTTGGTGATACCCTGCTTGAATTGTTGCAAACCATCATCACGGATGAACAGACCGCATTTGTTTCGGTTTTCGATAAACCTTCCCTGAATATTGATCAGTTGAGAGAGAAATCAGACCTCGGAGACCTGCAGCTGGAAGAGATGTTGGAAAGCCTCATGCGGGAGGGGGTGATTGTAGGTATCCCCAGCAAGCGGACCGGGATCATGGTTTACCGGCTTTTAGGCCCCTTTCCGGGACTGTTTGAATACACAAACCTGAGAGGCGAGACTGGTCCCAAGCAGAAAAAACTGGCCCAGCTGTTTGAAAACCTGTTTGATGAGATGCGGGATCTGACCCAGGAAAACTATGAGCTGTTTGTTGAGACCGCCAAACAGTTCCCTCCGGTTGTCCGGATTATACCCATCGAAGAGGAGATTGCAGAAGAAGGTATGGATAAGATCATGCCTTTTGAAGAGGTATCGAACATCGTTGACAAGTTTGACGAAATCGCGCTGGCCCACTGCTATTGCCGCCACTCCAAGGACCTGGTCGATGAGCCCTGCCAGACCACGGATGAACGTTTAAACTGTCTGTTGCTGGGCAAAAGCGCCCGTTTTGCGGCGGATTACGACTTCGGGAAGTTGATCAGCAAGGAGGAGGCCCGACAGGTACTGGCCAAGGCAGCTGATGAGGGCCTGGTTCACAAGGCCTTCCACATCCACCTCAACACCGACCTTGATGAAGAGGCCATCTGCAATTGTTGCAAATGCTGCTGCGGGCCTTTCCAGATGTACTACCGTGGCGCTGCCGCCTATCATTGCCATTCCAACTATCTGGCAGTGGTCAATGAGGATGCCTGCACCCTGTGTGAAACCTGCGTGGAGATGTGCCCCATGGAAACCATCGAGTTAATAGACGACACGATTGTCATCCACGAGGAAAAATGTATTGGTTTTGGTGTTTGCGCCCACCATTGTGCTGATGAGGCAATGGACCTGAAACGGATCGAGGCCCGCACGGTTTTCATTCCACCGCGTCGGGTATCAGCTTAATTCATCCTATAGGAGCCTTCTCAATGAAAGTGTTCAGAACACCCGACCATTAAGGGTGGAATGCATTTCCTGCAGGAAGATGTCGGAGAGGATTTTGCGAAAGTGGTACTCGGATTTATGTCTCAAAAAGGTAAATAGGCTCTTTTTCCTCAAATCAAGAGCTTGACTCAATTTACTTAATGTATTTAGGTGTAACCTGTTAGTAGAAAAAGTTTTATATCCATTTATAAATGCAGGGAGCAGTCATGGACGTAAAAGAACGGGAAAAGATTAATCGCATGTGTCATCCGCGAGGGCTGGCCATTTTTGGCGGAATGGGCCGTATGGGGGCATTTGGCCATTCCATCATGTGTTCTCACACCCTTTATGGCTATCCGGGGACTATTTATCCAATCTCTCATAAGGGGGATGAGGTTTTAGGCCGGAAGATCTATCGTTCAGTGCTTGAAGTTGAAGGCCCCGTCGACCTGGCCTCGGTTTCAGTTCCGGCACCCATGGTTCCCGGTGTGTTGCGGGAATGTCTGAAGAAAGGCGTGGCCGGAGCAACCATCCATACTTCGGGATTTGCTGAATCCGGCAGAGATGGGCAGGCGCTTCAGGACGAAATAGCGGACATTGCCAAGCAGGGACTGAAGATCATCGGACCAAACTGCTTCGGCATTCACTGTCCAATAGGGGGGACGACTTTTTTACCAGGATTTGACTATCCCGGAGAATCCGGTGGTGTAGGTATGGTGTTTCAAAGTGGGGGTATGGCCAACGATCTCATTCATGAGGCCACAGCCACCGGCGTTCGATTCAGCAAGGTCTTTTCATTTGGTAACGGATGCGATCTGGATGCGATTCGCCTGATGGAGTATCTGGCTGATGATCCGGAGACAGAAATCATCGCCGCGTATCTGGAAGGGATCCGTGACGGCCGCCGTTTTCTGGAGGTGGTGAAATCGATTACCCCCCATAAGCCGGTACTGGTATGGAAAGGTGGCCTGACCCCATTTGGAGGCCGAGCTACCTTAAGTCACACCGCGTCACTAGGCGGCGAATCCCAGATCTGGAAAGCAGCGCTCAACCAGGTGGGTGCTGTTGCCGTTGAGGGAGCGGAAGGGTTAATGGATACATTGACAGCCTTGAGTTTTTTAAAAAAACCGGGACGATCAACTGCGATAATGGGTGGCGGCGGTGCCATCGGCGTACATTCGGCCGATGTTGCCTTCCAATTGGGACTTGAGGTTCCGGTGTTCAGTCCAGATACTCAGACACGTCTCAAAGAAATTTTGCCAACAGATGGTGCCGGACTGGCCAACCCACTGGACATGCTGACTCCGGCCTTACCCATTGACCAGGTGATTCAGCTGGCGGAAACGGTGATGACTCAAGAACCCATAGATGTTTTGCTTGCCATATCGTTGCTGCATGCCATCGATATTAATTCTAAGGCCTTTGGGAATTTAATGGGTGTTGAACTCCCCGGGGCAAAAATATACTTTGAAGAGCTTGTGGAAGCCTTTCAACAGATGAAGGAGGTCTCCGGCAAAGAGATCATGGTTGTGATCGACAACAGGGGACACCGAGAGGAGGACCTGGAAACGGAGAAGGTGTTTCGCCAGATCCGGCGCCTGTTTCAGGAGGCCGGCATGCCGGTTTTCGCCACTGGCGAACGCGCGCTTTTCGGGTTGCGAAATGCCAACGCAGCACACCGCCACCTGAAAAGGGGCTAGCCTCCTGGCTCTGCAGCCAGGAAATTCGAGATTACCTTTGGAGAACCGTCACATGGATATGGACGAACGAATTATGCTGGGAATGGTCAGGATTTCGGAACGATTTAAGAAAGAGTCGTCCGCTATCCTAAAGAAAAACAACCTGACCTTTTCCCAGTACAACGTGTTGCGGATCCTGGAAAGTTCAAGAGATGGAAAAATGACCATGACGGCCATCGGGAAGTTAATGCTGGTATCGGGGGCCAATATTACCGGCATCGCCAAGCGATTGGAGCGTAATGGTTTCCTGACCAGACAGGTTGCCGAAGACGACGAGCGGATGAAGAATCTGGAAATAACAGCTACCGGTCGAAAACTGGTCCGTCGCGCCCATCCGGAGCGTGACATCTATCACCGGAGCTTTCTCTCGGCATTTTCAGACACGGAAAAGCAGCATCTCTACCACTCTCTGATTGACATACTCAAGTCCCAGTCGCTTGAGATGGAATAAGCTGACCACACCAAGGATCTGATGGCCCGATTCTTTAAAAATCAAAAAGGGGTAAACAAATGGAAGGGTGGACCGAGGAAGAAATCAGAAACAAGGACTTGATGGCACCCTGCGGATTGTACTGCGGTGCATGCGGGGTATACATCGCAACGAGGGACAAAAACGAAAAATTCCAGACGATCATGGCGAACCTTTATGGAACAAAACCAGAAGAAACAGAATGCCATGGTTGTATGCAACCGGACCCGCCGCAAAAACTCTATGGTCCCTGCCAGATATGTAAAATGAGGGATTGTATAAAGTCAAAGGGCTATTATTCCTGCCACCAGTGTGATGAATGGCCATGCAGCATGACTGAGGATTTCGCCATATCGACGGGTAGAAACGTCATGCAACGAACCATCCCGATATGGCGCGAAAAGGTAGCCCAAAGTGGCGATGAAGAGGGCAGTGTCGAATGGGCACGGTCTGAATGCGAACGTTACCATTGTTCCACGTGTGGTAAACCGCTATTCAGGGGAGCTCAAAGATGCAGAGCCTGTCAAGCCGACGTCGCTGAAGAACTCGATGGAACCTTTGAGTATGGTTAATCCCCGTTAAACAAAGTAAACCTGACCCCACCAGGCGAGCCCTTGAGTTTTTCCCACAGGTCATATAGAATGAGGGATCGAGGTCAAGTGGTGCCATAGCCGGCATTCCCCTGATCCTCCTCAATCTTTTTAAGGGGCATCAGCAGTTGTCAGTCGCACAGTGACAGGGTCCATCCCGCTCCTGTGTCAAACAGACTGCCGATGTCATCCAGCCAATGAACTCCAACGAGTAGAGACCATGACAGATTCACCGGATATTACCATGACCCTTGAAGAGGCTGTCAAAACCCGACGCTCCGTTCGCGGTTTTCTGGACAAACCAGTCCCGAAAGAGATCATTTCCAAGGCCTTTGAACTGGCCCGGCACTCACCTTCAAACAGCAATATTCAGCCATGGCAGGTCTTTGTGGCATCCGGAGTTACGCGGGACGCCATCCGGGAGTTGCTACTCGCGCAGTTCAATCTTGGTTTTGAGCGTATTTCCGATTTTGAGTATCCCGACCGGTTTGAAGGTACCTACCGCAAGCGCCAGGTCGACTGTGCGGTGGCCATGTACGGAGAAATGGGGATTGGCCGGGATGATAAGCTGGGACGGTTGAACGCATTGCTTCGTAATTTTGAACTCTTTGATGCCCCCCATGTCGCATTTTTCTGCATGGATAAATCCTTTCCTGCGTCGGTTGCGGTGGACCTCGGCCTATATGCCCAGACACTGATGCTGGCGTTCACCTCCCTGGGGGTCAGCAGTTGTGCTATGGGCGCACTGCGTAACTGGACGAACATACCCCGGGAGGTATTTGGTTTTGATGACAAGCTGGGGGTAATGTTCGGCATGACATTTGGATTCGAGGACCCATCAGTGCCTGTTAACAAACTCAGGATGCCTCGCAGCCCGCTCGAAGAGTGTGTCACTTTCAAGGATTGATCTCATTACCTCATATCCGACATAAACCCGTTTCCCAGAAAACGCGGTTGTTCCGGATACCCCTGTTTCTTTGCTACTGACCAAAATAAAGACAACTCATCATGAACAAGAAAGGGTACTACGGCCCATACGGAGGGGCATATCTTCCGGAAATTCTGATATCGACATTCAAGGAGCTGACCACCGCTTTTGAAAAAGCGAAGGCAGACCCGGAATTCTGGAAGACATATGAGCAGCTGATGCAGACATACTCCTGCCGACCGACTCCCCTGACACCCGCTGAAAATCTGACCGCTCATCTGGGCGGCGCCCGGATTTACATCAAGCGGGAAGACCTGAACCACACAGGCGCCCACAAGGCCAATAATGTAATGGGACAGGGGCTGCTGGTGAAACGGCTGGGGAAAAAACGGGTCATCGCTGAAACCGGTGCTGGTCAGCATGGGGTTGCAACGGCCACTATGGCTGCCAAGTTCGGATTCGATTGCACTATCTATATGGGTGAGAAGGATGTTGACCGCCAGCGACCCAACGTTTTCTGGATGAAACGGCTCGGCGCAGAGGTGATCACGGTGAAAGAAGGAACGCGCGTGCTGAAGGATGCCATTAATGAAGCCTTCCGGGACTGGGTCAGCCGCATGGACGACACCCACTACGTCCTCGGCACCGCCTGCGGTCCTCACCCCTTTCCTGAAATGGTCTCTTATTTCCAATCCATCATCGGAACAGAGGCCCGGGAGCAGATCCTGCAAACGGCGGGGCGTCTACCAGACCGTGTTTTTGCATGTGTGGGCGGCGGCTCCAACGCCATGGGTATTTTTAGCGGATTTTTCGACGATCCGGTAGAGCTGATCGGCGTTGAGGCCGGCGGAAAGGGCCTGCAATCAGGACAGCATGCCGCTCGACTCTGCAGTGATGACGCCAGCCCTGGTATTGCCCAGGGGTATAAAACCTGGTTTCTGCAGAATGAGGAAGGACAGATGAAGGGAACTCACTCCATTGCAGCCGGCCTCGACTATGTTGGGGTTTCTCCGATTCTGGCCGATCTCCACGAAAAAAAACGGGTTCGTTTTGAGGCCGCGACGGACGAAGCGGTACTGGAAGCCATGGAACTGACCATGAAAAAAGAGGGGTTGATACCGGCCCTGGAATCAGCCCATGCGTTTGCACGGGCGTTTGAAGAGGCACCAAAAATGGCTGCCTCGGATATTATCATCATCAACCAGTCCGGACGGGGTGACAAGGATATTTTCACCATCGCCGATGCCTTTGGCGACCCGGAATGGAAATCATTCATTCGAGACACCGCAAAGCGATACCATGCTTGAAGACTATATTAAATCCCGCCTCCGGGAAAAAGAGATCCTGCTGATGACTCATATAGTCATCGGCTATCCCAACCTTGAAGAATCGTTGCGGATCGTGGAAAAAATGGTGGCCGCCGGTGTCGACCTGATGGAGTTGCAAATCCCCTTTTCAGACCCCATGGCAGATGGCCCGGTTATTCTCAAGGCAAATCAGAAAGCACTGGAACAGGGCATCACTGTCAGCGACTGCATTGAGTTCGGAAAAACAGTTTGCAGTCGGTTCGACATCCCCTTTCTTTACATGACCTATGCGAACATTCCCTATAAATTCGGGATGAAGGCTTTCGCTGCCACCCTGAAAGAAAGTGGCATCAGTGGTGCCATTGTTCCTGACCTTCCGCCTGAAGAAGGTGAAGATTATATCCAGGCGATGCACGCGTCCGACCTTGACCCTATTTTTCTTTACTCTCCCAACACACCCGAAAGTAGAATGAAACAGCTATCGGAAATCAGTCGAGGATTTATATACTGTGTCGCTAGAAAAGGGGTAACCGGACGGGAAACAGCCTTCGCCAACGACTTCGAATCCTACCTCAACCGCTGCAGACGATCGACCTCGCTACCCCTGGCTGTTGGCTTCGGTGTTCAGAACCGGGAAGATATCCAATTCCTGACGGGTAAAGCAGAAATTGCCATAGTCGGATCCCAAACCATCCGCCTGGTTGACGAACAGGGAACCGATGCCGTTGAGGGATTTATTCGGGCTTTGATGACAAGATCCTGAGCTCTATATTCTGATCAGAAAAAAAGGAAAGAATCTATTGACATTCTACCCAGATCAGAAAAAAATTAGGTTCAGTAAATTTAAGGTTGCCTGAATGTATTTCCAACCAACGCGGTGTTTCCCAATAATATCAATACAGGAGAGAGGTATGCGAATTTTCGGTCACTTGATGGTAGTACTCGCCATTTTGCTTTTTGGTGCAGGATGCGAAAAGGATAAAAGCAGTGATAAGATGAAAGCCGGCTTTATTTATGTAGGACCTGTTGGTGATTACGGATTTTCTCACGCTCATGATGTCGGCAGAAAATTTGCGATGGAAAAACTGCCGTGGCTGGAAACGACTTTTATTGAATCCGTAGCGGAATCCGATTCCGCCCGGATTATTGATCGCCTGGTCCAGGAACAGAAAATGGATGTGGTTTTCACTGCCAGTTTTGGTTACATGGATGACACCCTCAAGGCCTCCAAGAAGTATCCCAACCAGAAGTTCATGCACTGCTCCGGTTTCAAGCAGACCGAGAATATGGGAACTTACTTTGCTGACCTGTACCAGATGTACTACCTGAACGGCCTCATGGCTGGCGCCCTGACCAAAACCGACAAAATCGGTTATGTAGCCGCATTCCCGATTCCGGAACTGATTCGCCACATTGATGCGTTTGCACTGGGTATCAAGGATGCAAACCCAAAAGCCAAGCTTCATGTTCGCTGGATTTACGCATGGTACGGACCTGACAAGGCCAAGGAAGCTGCAGAATCCCTGATCGCTGAAGGTGCTGACACACTCGCATTTACAGAGGACACCCCGGCTGTAATCGAGGTTGGCCAGGCGCACACCGAAAAAGGTAAGCAGATTTACACCTTCAGTCACTACAGCCCGATGCAGGCGTACGGGAAAGACTCTGTTGTTTCCGGTCAATTGGTTGACTGGGGTGGAATGTATGTTAAGGCGCTTCAAGATATCAAAGACGGCACATGGACGAATGAAGACATGTGGTGGCTGGCCGGTGAAGGGGCAGCCATTCTTGGTGGCAGTTTTGATGAAACCATCAATGCCAAATTTGTTGATGAGTTGAAGGCGTATAAAATCGATACGAAGGATTTCGGCAGCATTTCCGCATTTGACCTCGTAGAAAAGAGGTATGCCCAGATGAAAGAGGGAACTGATGTCTTTGATCCGTTCACAGGCCCCATCAAGAATAACAAAGGAGAAATCAAGATCCCAGCAGGCGCAAAAGCATCCAAGGGAGATCTGTTGAGCATGATGTACTATGTTGACGGCGTGGTAGGCGATATTCCCAAATAGCCTCACCCGCACTCCCGGAAACGGCTGTCCATTTCCGGGACACTGAATTGTTCAGCCCTATAGAACATTCAAAGCTGCCTTGTCGGAAACCTGTTACCATTTCTGCAAGGCAGCTTTTTTATTTTGCCTCCTCTCACCCGTAGTGCCTGCCAGGGCATTGGGATCAAATTGAACAAGAAAACAGAAGGTGTGATTTTAGTTCCCATCGTTTCAGCAAGGGCCGGAATTCAGAAACTCATGTGAATGTTCAGAATCGGAATCCGACTTTTACTGAAATGATGCCGGGGCCTAACCGGCTTTTTAATGGGCGTTGTATTTTCAGAAGGACTGGTGGATTTTATGGAAAAAATAAAACAGCTGGAAATGGTGGGTATTTCGAAATCGTTTCATGGCATACCTGCCAACGACGATATTCATTTGACCATCAACTCAGGGGAAATCCTGGGACTGCTGGGCGAAAACGGTGCCGGGAAAACGACACTGATGAATATCCTGTACGGTCTTTATCAACCGGACTCCGGCCAAATTAAGATCAATGGTCAACGGGTCAAAATCCGCACACCACAGGAGTCAATGGCGGTGGGGATTGGCATGGTCCACCAGCATTTCGCACTGATTCAGCCCCATTCGGCTGTTGAGAATATCGTATTGGGGTACCAGCACGCCCCCCTGTTTTTTCCGCAAAAGAAAATACGGGACGACGTGCTGGCGTTTTCGAAAAAATTCAATTTCGATATCGATCTCAACAAACAGGTCTGGCAGCTATCTGCCGGAGAACAGCAGCGGGTCGAGATTATCAAGGCACTTTTCAATGGGGCCGACTTGCTGATTCTTGACGAACCGACATCAGTGCTGACACCACAGGAGACCCAGGACCTCTTTGTCATCCTCAACCGAATGAAGCAGGAGGGACACCTGATCATCCTGATCAGTCACAAACTAGACGAAATCACGGAGTTGTGCGACCGGGTAACCGTCCTGCAGAAGGGTCGAATTGTCGGACACGCGGATACCAAGGACGTGGACAAGCGCGCACTGGCGCGAATGATGATCGGGCGAGACGTCATTTTCAACATTGAGCGGGAGGAGATCCCCCGCAGCGAAAAAGTCCTGAGCGTGACAAACCTTGTTGTTAAAGGAGACAAGGGCATCTCCATGGTCAAGGGAATCACCTTTGATATTCACAAAAACGAAATTTTCGGCATCGCCGGGGTTTCCGGTAACGGGCAACGAGAACTGGTAGAGGCAATCACCGGCCTGCGCAAATCAGAATCCGGGGAGGTGCGGATTTCTGGTACTGATATTACCAATCAGCCTCCTGATAAGATATACAACAAAGGTATTTCGCACGTGCCTGAGGAGAGAATCAAGTTCGGGATTGCACCGGGGCTGTACCTTTATGAAAACGCCATACTCAAGCAACAGCGCTCAGACAAGTTCTCATCGCGGATGTTTCTGGCCTACAAAGGGATCAAGGAACATGCCAGGAGCCTGGTCGATGCTTTCCAGGTAGCGACACCATCCATTTTTATCCAGACCAAGAATCTGTCCGGGGGCAATATCCAGAAACTGATCCTGGGCCGGGAAATAGACGGAAAACCGCCTGTATTGGTAGCCTCACACCCGACTTACGGGCTGGATGTAGGTGCCACTGAATACCTTAGAAAGCAGCTCCTGCAACGACGAAAAGAGGGAGGTGCGATCCTGCTGGTGTCCGAGGACCTCGAAGAGATATCGGAGCTGTGTGATCGCATAGCCGTCATTTTCCAGGGCCAGTTTATGGGCATCCTGGAGGCCGATGATCCGAATATAAAAGATATCGGCCTGATGATGGCCGGAACGCTGCAACTTTAAATCCCAGTTACAACCAAAAACTTTTGGGAGCCTGACACCCCATGGTACGCATAAAAGTCACAGACAGAGAAAGCATCAGCAGAAAACGATCAGTGATGACACTGATTGTATCCCTTATTGCCGGAATAACGGCCATGGGTTTGATCTTCCTGATGAGCGGCGCCAACCCGTTTTACGCCATATTCAAGATTTTTTCCGGCTCTTTCGGCAGCCGGTATGGCATTATGGAGACCATCACCAAGGCGATACCGCTGATTCTGATCGGGTCTGGCCTGGCCGTCGCCTATCGCGCAAAGTTCTGGAATATTGGTGCAGAGGGTCAACTCCTGGCAGGTGCCATTGCCGGAACCTGGGTCGGCCTGAATTGGGGACCGCATCTGCCCTCCTATCTGATTGTGCCGTTGATGTTTATATTTGGATTTGCCGGAGGTGCATTCTGGGGAGCGATCCCGGCCATACTCAAGATCCGGTATTCAGTTAATGAGGTGATCTCAACCCTTATGTTAAACTACATCTGTGCCGAAATCCTGACCTTTCTGATCGTCGGTCCGTGGAAGGGCAAGACAAAGTTCGGGTACCCCTACACGGACGATCTACCTGCGTCAGCTATTCTCTCGACCATCAGCGGCACGCGGATTCACTATGTCACCTTACTGCTGGGCATTTTCACCGTCATCATCCTGGGGATCGTCATCTACAAGACCCGATTCGGATACGAGGTGCGGGTGATCGGCGAGAATACACATGCTGCACATTATGCCGGCATTAACTTTTTCAAGGCAACGGTCATTATCATGGTTATCAGTGGCGGCGTGGCCGGTATGGCAGGAATCGGGGAAGTGGCCGGACTGCATCACTACCTGCTCTATCCGGGCTCTGTTTCGTCGGGGTATGGATTTACCGCAATCATCGTCGCCTGGCTGGCCAAGCTGAACCCCTTTTTCGTCATTCTGTCCGGCTTGTTTTTCGCAGGTATCCTGGTGGGCGGGGACGCCATCCAGATATCCCTGGGACTTCCAGCGGCCACGGTCCAGGTATTCAACGGCACGCTGCTGGTTTTCCTGATCATGGGCGACTATTTTCTGAAGAATAAGGTCACACTCAAATGGGCAAAGGACTAAGTTATGGAAGAGATTATCATATCAGTTGCTCAACGGACTCTGGTAGCAGGGACACCGCTTCTTCTCGGCACGATTGGTGAGATACTCTGTGAACGATCCGGTATCCTGAACCTGGGTGTTGAAGGGGTAATGTCCATAGGTGCCGTCACAGCCTTTATTGTCACACTGACAACTGGCAACCCCTGGCTGGGAATGATGGCCGCCATCATGGCCGGGATGTTGATTTCCATTATTCACGCCTTTGCGTCCATCACCCTGCAGTCCAGCCAGGTGGTATCCGGGCTGGCACTGACCATGATCGGCCTTGGGGTTTCCGGGCTTCTGGGAAAATCCTATGTTGGCATTCCACTGCCTGTTAAGATGAACGACTGGAACGTGCCCCTGTTGTCTGACATCCCTTACATCGGGCGGATATTCTTTATGCAGAGCCCTTTTTTCTATATGGCGATCCTGCTGGCCATTGTTGCCTGGTTTGTCCTGACACATACCAGCCTGGGGATCAAGATCCGATCAACCGGCGAAAACCCTAAGGCTACCGAAACCCAGGGCGTTAACGTATCACTGGTTAAGTATTGTTGCGTGCTCGTCGGCGGTGGCTTTTCCGGAATGGCAGGTGCGAACCTGTCCATCTCCTACAGCAGTTCATGGATTGAAGGGATGACCGCCGGCCGCGGCTGGATTGTGATTGCCCTGACGATTTTCGCCCTCTGGAATCCCACGAGGGCTGTACTTGGCGCATTTCTATTTGGAGGCATTTTTGTCATGCAGTACCTGTTGCAACCCCTGGGGATATCACCCAACCTGTTGGGGCTGCTGCCATACCTGGCGACATTACTGGTACTGACGGCAATCGGCATGAGGGACTCCCAGAAACTGGCCGCACCTGCCTGGCTCGGAGAGCCCTATAAACGTGGGGAGCGGTAACATACAACTCCATGCCTCGCTACAGGCAATGGATATTCTGATGCGACAATACAAACTAAAAACAAAGCAAACCATATAGAGGACATCATGAAAAAAGACTTTATAGCCATAACCGATTTCACAACCGATGAAATTCTCGACACCTTCAAACTGGCCCGCGAGGTCAAGGCGAAATTAAAAAACCGGGAAACCTACCGCCCCTTCGAAGGGCAGACAATGTCCATGATCTTCGCAAAGCCGTCAGCCCGGACGCGAATATCCTTCGAAACCGGATTCTTCCGCCTGGGGGGCCACGCGCTATACCTCAGCCCTGACGACATCTCCATCGGCAAGCGGGAGGCGGTCAAGGATATCGCACGAGTGGTCAGCCGTTACAACGACATGATCATGGCCCGCTTATTCGATCATCAGCATATGCTGGAGATGGCTGAATATTCAACGGCCCCGGTTGTTAACGGTTTGACAGATTTCAACCACCCCTGCCAGATCATGGCGGATATGCTGACCATTCTGGAACACCGGGGCAACCTGGAAAACCTGAAGATCACCTATGTCGGGGACGGTAACAACATCGTTCACTCCTGGCTCAACCTGGCAAAACGGCTGCCGTTTCATTTTGTCTGCGCCTGTCCGGAAGGGTACGGACCAGATAACAGCCTGGTGGAAGAGGCTCGAAATGCCGGACAATCCACCATCGAGATCCTGCATGATCCCAAGGCTGCGGTTAAAGATGCAGATGTGGTCTATACCGATGTCTGGGCCTCCATGGGCAAGAAGGAGGAGGCAGAGGAACGGGCCAAGCGCTTCCAGGCTTTTCAGGTCAATGACAAGTTGATGGCCGCAACAGGTAAGGAGAGCTACTTCATGCACTGCCTGCCGGCCGAACGGGATCGTGAAACCACCGATTCAGTCATGGAATCCAAGGCATCAATTGTCTTTGACCAGGCTGAAAACCGGATGCACGCTCAGAACGCCATCATGCTGAAACTGGCCGGATTGGCATAATCAAACCAGCCCTTAAGTATTTCATACTTCAGTTGTAGAATGCTGACCCCCTCCAGGCTTTAAACCCGGAGGGAGTCAGTAATAACAGTGGCTAACGGTGGGGCTGTGCCGCATCCGCTCCACATTTGATTTTTCTGACCTTCTCAGAAACTGATAAAAAATAAGGGAATAATCTCCTGAATTTCCGCCATTTTACCCCCTATACCCTCCATATCAACTGCATCACTTGCTGTAACTCTATCAAATCATAGCTATTTCTTTGTTTCTTAAGATGTTTGTTTGAATATTCGTTTGTCCCGGTAGTTCACGGTAGTGCGTTTAATATTGCTAGGGAATGGGCTTTTCTGGGCTGGGATTTGGGACAATTATTTTTTCAAGAAAGTGAGAAATTACAAGATATTTCACTTTTAAATTGAAAGGCTCGTGATTCATTGAGTATCACTTGAGCATTCTAAGTCTCTTCAAAAGCGAATCAGCATGGGTTTATAGTCAGTTGCCCTTTCTTTTGACCTCTTGAAGTGTTAATCTCTGCAGTCAGAGATTTTATTATTATTTTTTGCAAATAGAAATAGTAATCAGCTTTTGGTGCTTGCAGAGGAAAATAAAGATTCATTCAATTAAGATTTACCGAGAAGAATATCAATCAAACACAAAGTAAAAAGAGCAGTTAGAATGAAATACTCTCAGAAATTTAAATTTAAGAACATTTGGATTATACTTTTATGGATTCTTTTCTTGAGTTCCGTTAAACCGGCTACGGCAATAACACTCACCGATAAAGAAAGATCCTGGTTAAAGGCGCATCCTGTTATTCGAGTACATAATGAAAAGAACTGGGCACCGTTTAATTTTTTTGAAAACGTTAGCCCAAAGGGGTTCTCGATTGATTATATGAATTTGTTGGCTTCTAAGCTTGGTGTTGAAGTAGAATACATTACAGGTCCGAGTTGGAATGAGTTCATAAATATGGTCAAAAACAAAGATTTGGATGTGATGCTCAATATCGCCAAATCACCTGAACGTGAATCGTTTCTTACCTTTACTCCTCAGCCCTATGTCAACTTGATGCAGGCCTTATACACAAGAGCTGATTTCCCCTTGATTTCATCCATTGAAGACCTTTATGGAAAGACGTTTGCCATACCCAAGGGTTTTTATCTCCTCGAAGTCCTAAAACCTTATACCGAAATTAAGATTCTTGAGGTTTTAAACACGACGGATGCAATCCGGGCAGTTTCCATTGGGAAGGCAGACGTTATGTTCGACCTTATGCCGGTGGTCAATTATATTACCGACCAACTACAGGTGACCAACCTCAAAGTAGGAGGAGACATCGGTATTGTTGAGGGAAAACCAATCCCATTGTTTGTCGGAGTCAGCAATGACATGGCTCCTCTTGCAGTTATGCTGGAAAAAGCCAGAAAAGCGATAACCGATGATGAGGTTAGGTCGCTTCGTAAAAAATGGTTGGGATTAACCCAAAAAAGCGAGCCAGTTGTATCTCTGACCTCTGAGGAAAAAGTCTGGGTAGACAAATTGATAGCACCACTGCGCATAGCAAATGAGATGGATTGGGTACCTTTTGACTACAATGAACTGGGAGTATCGAAAGGGTTCTCGATTGACTATATCAATTTGTTGGCAAAGAAAGTTGGCTTCAATGTTGAATTTGTTAAAGAGCATACTTGGTCTGAATTGATGCAGCTTTTTAAGCAAAAAAAGATTGATATCATGCCCGCTATATACCGTAATAAAGCCCGGGAAGATTTCACACTTTTTACAGCCCCCTATTATAAAGGGAAATTAGGTGTTTTCACAAGAATTGAAGATAGTTCAATCCAATCTAACGATAATTTACTGGGGAAAAAAGTTGGTATTCAGACTGACGATGGCAGCATTGGTATCGTGAAACGAAATATTCTCGGGATACAACTTGTTGAGCTGGATACAAACGATCAACTGGTACAGGCATTAGCGACTAATAAAGTAGACGCAATTATTGGAAATCCACTTTTGTATTACCACTACGCCAAAGAAAATCAAATTACGAACATCAGGCTCATAGACTTCATCCCGCTGACTAAAGAACAGCAAATTGAAACTTCTTTACATATCGGTATCCGGAAAGACTGGCCGATTTTGCATTCTATTTTGCAAAAAGCGATGGCAAATGTTTCAGATCAGGAATTAAAAGCCATTCAAAACAAATGGATTCCTCAAGCCTCTGTTGCCACCGATGAAAAAAAGATTAAATTTACACAGGAAGAAAAATCATGGTTGGCTAATAACCAGATTTGGACAGTTGCTAACGAACTGGACTGGCCTCCTTTTGATTTTGTCGAGGATGGTGTTCCGAAGGGCTATACGATCGATCTGGTTAACCTGGCTCTTGAAAAAATCAGTGTTGAGGTTAAATGGGTTAATGGGTATAGCTGGAGTGAGTTGATGGATCGTTTTAAAAGCAGGAAGATTCAAATTCTACCGGCACTTTACAAAACGGAAGAGCGAAAAAAATATATAGCTTATTCATTCAGTTATGGTTCTAATCCCGCAGTTCTGGTGACTCACTCCGATAACAACCATGACAAGTCTCTGAAAGACCTCAAAGGTAAAAAAATCTCCTCGATTTTGGGCTTTTCAATAGCGGATAAGATCGCCCTTCATTATCCAGAGATCGATCAGACCCATTTTAGAAATGCTCAGGAAGCGCTACAGGCTGTTTCCGATAAACGTGTTGAGGCCTTTATTGGCAGCATTGGTTCCATTTCCTACATTTTAGATCATAACTATATTCCAAATGTTAGAATAGTCGGAGACTCCGGTCTACTAAAACCTGAAGATACAGCTCTATATATGGGAGTGTTGAAAGGCCAGGAAATACAACTGGGTATCCTGCAAAAAGGTCTGGACGCAATATCAAGAACTGAGATTGATAAAATAGAAAAAAGGTGGCTGCCTTTAATACAACATCGAAAAGGCGATGAAGAAAAGGTAGCGCTTTCATTTAAGGAAACCGATTGGTTATTGAATCATCCTGAAATACATTTAGGAGACGATCCACAATGGGCCCCGATCTCATTCTTCAATGAAGATGGGAAATATGCTGGAATTAGTTCCAGTTATGTTGATTTAATATCAAAACGGTTAGATATTAAAATGGACCACGTGAAAGTATCAACATGGACTCAGGTCTTGGAAAAAGCCAACCAGAAAAAAATCGACATATTGCCCGCAATAATGAAATCGCCTGAACAAGAAAAAAGATTCAACTTCACCAAACCTGTTTTTTCATTTCCTATTATTATTGCAACTCGAAAAGATTATACAGTTGTGGACAGGCTGAAAGATCTGGAAAAGGATAAAGTCGGTGTCGTCAAAGGCTATATTACTGAGGAAATTCTCTCCAATAATTTTCCAGCCATCAAGATTGTTACCTTCAATAATCTTGCAGAAGGACTTCTGGCACTGAATGATCAACGAATTGACGCCTTTGTTGATAATCTGGCTACCATCAGCTGGGAAATAGAACGTGCTGAACTGTTGGATATCAAAATTGCAGCTTTAACTGATTATAAAATGGAATTGGCCATGGGTGTCAGAAAAGACTGGCCCGAACTCATTCCAATTCTTAATAAAGCGATCGACTCGATCAGTGATGAGGAGAGGGCAAGTATCCGCAATGCATGGATCGCTGTTAAAGTTCAGTTTGGTCTTGATATCAAAACAATACTGCTGTGGGTTCTGCCAATTGGCAGTGCCATAATTCTGGTTTTGGGTTTTGTAGTGGTCTGGAATCGACGTCTTGGCCTAGAAGTTACTGAACGAAAAAGAGTTGCCGCAGAGCTGACAAATGTCCAGCAGATGTTAAATATAGCCCTCGAAGCCTCAAATACAGGGATTTGGCAGACACTCCCCCAATCCAGTAAAACCTCAAATGTTTACCAAAGTGATCAGTGGTTCAAACAAATCGGTTACACTCGAGACGACTTTGAACAAGATCAGGATATCCTTGCCCAGATTATCCATCCGGATGATGCAGATACCATGTATAACGCTTTGAATGATCATGAAAAAGGTCAAACACCGGTTTTTGAAGCAGAATTCAGACTTAAGGCAAAAGATGGGTCTTGGAAGTGGATTCTTTCAAAGGGTCAAGCAGTAGATAGAGACGAAAGCGGAGTACCATCACGAATGACAGGTGTACATTTAGACATGACCGAACGTAAACAGGCTGAGATCGAACTGCAAGCCGCCAAAGAAGCCGCCGAAGATGCGACGAAAGCTAAAAGTGAATTTCTGGCGAATATGAGCCACGAAATCAGAACACCGATGAATGCCATTATGGGTATGACCCATCTGGCTCTGGAAACTGATCTTACCCCGAAACAGCAAGACTATCTTAAAAAGACTCATAGATCAGCAACATCCCTTCTGGGCCTTATTAACGACATCCTGGACTTCTCTAAAATTGAAGCCGGCAAGATGGACATGGAATCGGTTGGTTTTCATCTCGATGATGTTTTGGATAACGTATCCACCTTAATATCAATTAAAGCTGAAGAAATGGGACTTGCATTGGAATTCCAAACACCTGCTGAAATCCCCCGGTTTTTAAAGGGAGATTCTCTAAGACTGGGACAAATCCTGATCAATCTGTCTAATAATGCTGTGAAGTTTACAGAAAAGGGATCAATCACCATCAAAACAGAATTGATTGAAGAAACAGGAGAAAACTATACCCTTCAATTCGCAGTTCGGGACACGGGCATCGGTTTGACAAAAGAACAAATTGGGAAACTGTTCAAATCCTTTTCGCAAGCTGATTCATCCACCACCCGAAAATTCGGTGGGACCGGTTTAGGGTTAACCATCAGCAAACAGCTGGTGGAAATGATGGATGGTAAAATCTGGGTAGAAAGTGAACCTGGAGAGGGCAGTTCATTTATTTTTACGGCTGTCTTTGGCCATGGCAACGAGGAAGAAATAACGGCTCGTTCTTCACAGAAAGGTTTTGATATTGAACAATTGAAATCTATCCAGGGGGCCCGGATTCTGCTGGTAGAGGATAACGAAATCAACCAGCAGGTAGCTCAGGAAATACTAGAAAAAGCAGGGTTTGTGATTGATATAGCTGAAGACGGAAAACAGGCAGTGGAA